>Ga0315280_10000286_pt1 | contig 94641 bp, 86 predicted proteins | sample YL17G06_40_MG_FD_203697 | JGI IMG/M metagenome (GOLD analysis project Ga0315280, IMG submission 203697) | Sediment microbial communities from Yellowstone Lake, YNP, Wyoming, USA - YL17G06_40 | ecosystem: Environmental > Aquatic > Freshwater > Lake > Sediment | place: USA: Wyoming | collected...
GCAGCGATGGAAGCAATCTCGTCTTCCATCTGGATGAAAACTCCGCCGACAAAGGGAATCCGTTCCGCAAACCTTTCTGCTGTTTCTGTCGAAGGCGTGATCGGGTAACCCGCAAAAAAGCGACAGCCAGCCGCCAGGGCGCCTTCGGCTATGGCAAAATCGCCGTCGAGGTAATGGGATCCGGTCAATACTCCCTTAGGGTCTGCTTTCACTTTTTTCACCTTCTTCCTCCTCTTCTTTTTTGAGTGTGACAAACAGGGCGAATTCCGGGCAGATGACTTCGCAGAGCTGGCAATAGCAGCATTCTTCCTCTTTCACGATGTGAGGCGGATGATAACCCTTCTTGTTGAACTCTTCAGATTGCGCGAGGACATCTCGGGGACAATATTCCACACAAAAACCGCACCCTTTGCATCTTTCCTTGTCGATATGAATGTTGCCCTTTTTTGCCTTGAGATTGCCAAAGTAAATCATTTTTTCCTCAGATCAAGCCTTTCTGTTTCAGAAGCGGCTTGGGGTCGACATAATGAAGGTCAAAACGGAGGTTTTTTTCCTCGCACCCGAGAGCGATAGCCATGATTTGGCTAAAGTAGAGAATAGGCATTTTCTTGAATTCAGAATATTTTTTAAGCGTATCTTTCTGCCGGTAGTCCAGGTTGAAGGCGCAGAGAGGGCAGCTCACGGCGACAACTTCAGCTCCTTGGCTGCGGGCAGAGGTCAGGATGCTGTATGTCCTCTCGGCAATGTTCTCAGGCTTGTCAACCGTCTGATAGGCGCCGCAGCATTCTGTTTTGTAAGGAAAATCCACGGCCTTCGCGCCCAGGACGGTCATCAGGTCATCGAGGATAGTGGGGTTTTCCATATCGTCGAACCCGATTCCCTTGGGGCGGACCAGGAGGCAGCCGTAATAGCTGGCCACCTTGAGGTTCTGGAGAGGTTTTCGGACCTTCTTGGCGATATTTTCAAATTTGATGTCATCCCGGAGGAGCTCGAGGAGATGCCGGACTTTGACATCGCCCTGGTAAGAGACTTCTTCCTCGTCCATGAATTTGTGGATTTTTTCCAGGCTTTCCGGGTCGGCTTTAATCTTCTCGTTAACCCGTTTTAAGGTGTTGTAGCACATGGCGCAGAGGGTCATGACCGAATCCGTTTGGGCTTCTTTGACGCGGATCAGGTTGCGGATGGAGGCGAGATGATGCATTAAATCATCAGTCGCCAAAGAATAGACGGTCCCGCAACAATTCCAGCGCTTGAGCTCCTGGACATCAATCCCGAGCTCTTTTAAAGAGCATAACGTCGAGTCTTCAAAATTCTTGGCATTGCTTTTTAAAGTGCAACCCGGGTAATAGCTTATTTTCATCATGATTCCTTGTTGTTTTGAGGTCAATAAAATTTGTTAGCATCTCTGAATCAAGACGTGAATTTCCGAAAATTGCTGATCAGGGCGATAGCCGGCACGCTGGTCCTCTCTTCAGCGGAGAGCTTGGGGATTTCGACATGGTCGCGTCTTTTTCGCAGCAGGACCTGCCTGAGGGCTTCCATCACCTCGGCAATTTTTATCCCCTTGGGGCAGCGAACGTTGCACGTATAGCAAGAAGCGCAGACCCAGATAGATTTAGATTCGAGGAGCTCTTCCTTAAACCCGAGTTGGGCTAGGCGGATGATCTGATTGGGCAGGATGTCCATTTGGGAGACAGCCGGGCAGCCGGCCGAACACTTGCCGCATTGATAACACACCAGAAGCTTTTGGCCGCTCAGCTCCTCGATTTTTTGGACAAAACTATCCTTGATTTTATTCTTGGTAATGTTGGTTCTCATTCTTTTTGCTCTTTCAAAAATCGGGAAGCGCTATATCTATCTCGTCGAGAAATTGTCATTAAAAAATAACTTTTTAGTAAAGCATATTTTTGATTTACTGTCAAGGAAATTTGCCAAAATAAGCTGGGCATTTTTTGAGGCGCCGCCGTTGAAAAAAAAGATGGTTTCCTTGATAGCTTCTTCCGGAAACCGGCTCCGAAAATAATCCCGGGTGACGTCCACAGGATAGTGATCGGTGGCGACCTTAACGACCTTTAAATGATTGACATTGTCCATGAACAGCTGAAGAAGAGGATCATTCTTGATGGTCTTATCGGTCTCACTAAGAATCAAAACATAATGATGATAAGGATGTTACCTATTAGCACAGCGAAAAAATGATGTCAAATCGATTTCAAAGGTTTCTCGGCCGCGCCAAAAGGAAGAGAAAACAGAAGGAATTCAGGAGAAAGAGATACTTGAGAAGCAGAGGCAATCCGACCAGGGGGATGAGAAGGGAAGACGTCGCCAAAGCTCCGAGAAAGGAACCGGCGAGATCGAGCCCGTAGCCGATTCCATAGTTGGCCTTGTCATTGAGATAAAGCCGGTTGGAGACGATAAAGAGACCGCCGCCGAGGGAGCCGAAGAGGAAGAGAAAAAGGAACACCAGAAGCTCGGGAGGTCTGGCCTTCAGGGCTGCCAGAAAGAGACCGAGGAGGAGCAAGAACCCGGACTGGATACCGATGAGATGTCTGAATGAGACTTCTTTGATTTTTGAGCTTGCCAGACTGCCCAAAAGCAGCCCCAGCATAAAGGCGGTGAGAAGCAGGGCGATCCTTCCATAAAGATAACCGTAAAGGGCTTGAAACCAGACGAGCAGGATGATCTCGACCACGATCGTGGTGAAGCCCATGACGACGAGAGGGGTCAAGACAAAACTGGTTTTTTTCTTTTTAACCCGGAAGAAAAGAAGCAGGAGGAAAAAGAGGAAAAGAGGGAGGCCCAAAAGCCAGAAGAAAGAAAGTCTGGAAAAAGAGCTTAATATTTTAGAGTCAATGCCTCTGAACTGAGTGCTCCACAGGACTGAATGAAAAAAGAAGCTCACCGGAATCAGGTCGAGATTGATCCTTTTCTCTCCTGACTTCAGCTTGTCTTCCAGGTATTTGATCCTGAGCGGTTGGAGACGGAAAGGCAGGAATGAGGGGCTCACATAGATGTTCTCCAGCTTGTAGGCTGCGATTCTTCGGCAGAGTTCGGCGGCATCAATGGATAGGGCATGGGATGAGGCCAGAAAAATACTCCTGTCCCCGGGCACGACTTTCACTTCAGGAAATACGCTCGCCAGGGTGAAGTAGAGGGAAGAAAGGAACTGCTGCAGGGCAGGGCTGATATAGTTTTCCGCCGACGGGATGGTAAAAGAGAGAATACCGCCCGGTGTCAGCCTGTTCTTGACCAGGGAAAAAAATTCTCGGGTATAAAAGCGGTTGACCTGGGCTGTGGCCGGCTCCGGCAGGATGAGGATGATAAACTCGTATTTTTTCTGTGATTTCTGGAGAAAGGACCTTCCGTCCCGAAAGAACAGGTGAACGCGCTCATCGCCCAGGGTTTTCTTTTCCTCGGAGGTTAAAAACTGTTGGGAAAACAGGATGATCTCAGGGTCGAGCTCAACATAGTCAACCCGGACTTTAGGATACTTGAGCATTTCCCTCAGACTTCCTCCCGCCCCTCCTCCGATGAGGAGCGCCTGCTTGGCCTCGGGGTTTTGAAGCAGGGCAAAATGAACAGATTCCTCGGCCGCGGCTTGATTAGGGTAAGAATAGACCAGAAAACCATTGCTGTAGAGAGAAACCTGTTCTTGGGTCTTGATCACCTGGAGTTTTCCGTAGCGTGTGTCCTTGCCGGCGATGAGATCAAAGGGCTTCCAATAGATTTTTTGACTGGGAAGGTCAAAGAGACAGAAACCCCCGAGGAAAATCAGGATGAAAGCCAAATAGGGCCAGAGGGATCTTCTTCCGTTGGAGATGAAGATCAGCGAGGCGCTGACGGCGCCGATGAGAGAAGCTGCCAGCCAGGGTGATACGAAAGGGAGGAGCAGCCAGTGGACGAGGAACCCAGCCATCGCGGCGCCGAGGGATTCCAGGATATAAACCTGGGCAATCCGGCCGCCGGCACGGCTGACGTTGAAGACAAAGAGCGACCCCAGCGGAAAACTGATCAAAAAACAGAGGCCAAGGGAGATGAGGAGAACAGGAGTCAGGCCGGTGAGCTCACCGGGGAGAAGATGCAGAACGAACCTGGAGAACCGGACTCCGAGGAGTGATACGGGAAAAAGAAAAATGACCAGGCCATAAACAAACGGCAGATTTTTTGCCTTGAGCTTTGTCTTGGAGGCAGCTATGCTTCCCAGTCCTCCCCAGAGGAGCCAGGAGGCCAGGACGATTCCGAAGGTCAATTCGTTGCCGTAAAAATAGGCGGAAAATTCCCGAAGCAGGAGGATTTGAAAGGAGGTGGCGAGAAGGCCCAACAGAAATGGAGGGAGAAACTTCGTCAAGCCCAAATTCCGGGGATGGGGTTATGGCAGAATTTGCAGTTTCCGCCTTCGAGTTCGATTTTTTTCACCTGAAAGCCTTCCCTTTCGATGACCATATTTTGACAGCGGGGACAAAACGTATTTTCTGCTTTATGCCCGGGGACATTGCCGATATAGACATAATGCAGGCCTTCGCTGAGAGCGATCTCTCGGATTTTTTCTAAGGTTGAGATTGGAGTGGGCGGCAGGTTTTGAATCAGATACATCGGGTGAAAACGGGAAAAATGAAGCGGGACGTCGGGTCCGATCTCCGCTCTTAGCCACTGGCTCATCTGCTTAATTTCTTCGGTATTGTCATTCAGCGTGGGAATAACCAGATAGACAAGTTCCAGCCAGACCTTGCTTCGGTGAACGGTTTTGATGGCTTCGAGGACTGGCTGCAATTCTCCCCGGACATAGTTCGCATAGAAATCCTGGCTGAAGGCCTTCAAATCAATTTTGATGGCATCAACGACCTTGACGAGCTCCAGAAGAGGCTCCTGGTTGATATAGCCTCCGGTGACGACGCAATTCTTGATTCCCTTCTTGTGCGCTTCGATGGACGTGTCATACATGTACTCAAAGAAAATAATAGGTTCCGTATAGGTGTAGGAGATGCTCGGGCAGTAATCCTTAAGAGCGTTGGCAACGACATCTTGAGGAGGCAGGTCAAAGGGCTGGACCTGCTCGGCCCTCACCTGAGAGATTTGCCAGTTCTGACAGAATTTGCAGTTGACATTGCAGCCGGCTGTGGCGATAGAAAGAGCTGTGGTGCCGGGCAGGAAATGGAAGAATGGCTTTTTCTCGATGGGATCAACATTGGCGGCGCAGGCTTTTCCGTAGACCAGGGTATAATAAGTCCCGCCAATATTCTCCCTGACTCCGCAGTAGCCTCGCTCTTTATCGCCCAGCTTGCAGTGGCGGGGGCAGAGCTGGCATTCAATTTCCCGGTCGGGGAGTTTTTTGTAATGCCGCGCTTCCACTCGGGAAAGGTTGGCTGTTTCCTGGAAGGCGAAGAGGTCCTCGAGAAAACCTCCTGTGTTTGAGCTTAATAAGAGGCTTGACCCGGCCAAGGTCTTAAAAAATTGACGCCTTTCCATAGGTTTTCAACTCACTTTGATAAATCTATTATACCTCATCTTCGGTAATTTGCACTTTTTCTGCGCCGGCGCGACCGAGACCCATCTTTTCGGCCGTCAGAAGATAGGCCGGCTCCCTTTCCTCCTCTTTAAGCGAGGGCAGTCCCTTTTTGGCTCTTAGTTTTTCGGTCAATTGCCAGCCCACAGAATCGGCGGCAACGGGATCCCGGCTGAAAATAAGAACTCCGCAGGGCTCGGCCCATTGAGCATGATAGGAAGGCCCGCGATGGTATTGAACAATCAGGCCGTCAAGGATAGAGAGCCGGTGTTTCCTTTTGATTGGATTTGTGTCAAAAAGCTCGGCGACATAAGGATTGCAGTGGGAATCATGGTATTTGTTGGGGTTATGGATGGTCCCATAGTAATTTTTCATTCCCGCTGTGACCCCGGCCAGGCCGTGGTCCTTGAGAATGGCCAGGCTGATAGAGGCCGTCACAAAATTGGTTTGGATGGTCGAGAACAGACTGCCGATATTGAGATGCGAGACAAGTTCGGTTTCGTATCCGGCTCCGGCTGTGTCCGTGGCCATGATCTTCAGGCCGTTAGAATTTGAGGCCAGCCGGTAGCCGGCTTCCTTGAGCTCTCGGTTGGTTCGGTCCCAGACGATGATGTTTTTTTCCCGGAGCCCGCTCTTGACCAGGAGATCGGCTAAAGATAAAGAGACCTCCGGCCTGGTTGAGATTTTGCGGCCGCCGATGGTGTTTATTTTTATTCCGACCCGGTCATTCTGGGAAAAAATTTGCCCGAGGCCTTCTTTAACATCCGGCGATCCCGTTACGAGTTGGAGGCCGCGCTGGATCATCGCGACGATTTTCGGCTGATTTAGGTCTCCTCCTGCCGTAAATACCCCATTGCCTCTAATGACGACGACTTTGGCTTCGTTCATCCTAATAAGAACGTTAACACTTCTTTAAAGAACCTGTCAACCAGGCTCGGCCTCGCCTTTTCCGCGGTCGTTTGATGTTTCCCGTTTAAATGTCCTTGAGATCATGAAAACTGAGGCCCTCCCTGAGTCAACGCCGTTTGAAAAATCCGACGCTGTGTAGTAAAGTTGAAAAGAAATCTTGAGAGAAGGAGAGTGGCCATGGCCAAAAGGGTAGTAAAGAGTGTCCTCCTTTCCGGTTTGCTTGTTTTTCTTTTATCCTCTGCTTTCAGCCAGGAAGCCGTCCAGTCGTCCCTTCAGTCTCTTCTGCCTCGTGTCTCGGGATGGACATTTTCCGAGCAGCCGCAAACTTTTCTTCCCGGAACGCTCTTTGAATACATCGACGGAGCGGCTGAGGCCTACTTGAGCTATGATTTCAAGGAACTCGTCGTGGCTCAGTATAAGGATGAAAAGTCCAAGGCTTCTCTCACTCTGGAGATTTACAGTATGGGAAATGACAAAGATTCGTTCGGCATTTACAGCGCCGAAAGGTATCCCGAGAGTCACTATATTTCCGTCGGCAACCACGGATACGTGGAAGAAGGCGCTCTCAATTTCATCTGCGGCAGCTATTATGTGAAACTTCTCTGTTATGACTGCGGAGAGAATGCCGCAAGCGTCTTGAACCTGTTTGCCCGGGACGTCGAGAAAAGTGTTAAAACGAAAGGAAGCCTGCCGCCGCTCTTGAGCCTCTTTCCCAAGGAAGGACTAATCCCCAACAGCGAGAAGTTCATCCTGAACAATTTCTTGGGATTCAGGTTCCTTCATGATGGCTATCTGGCCAGCTATAAAGAAAAGGACCTTGAGTTTGACCTCTTCATCATCGAAGGAAAGAGCGAGGCGGATGCGGCTGATATGCTCAAGCAATATCTAGCCGCTCAGCTAAAAAACAGCCAGCCTCCTGATAAAATTCCTCTCGGGTATCACATCAAGGACCGTTATGCCCATAACATCTATATCTCAGAAGCGGGGAAAATTATCTTCGGGGTGATGAGGATTAAAGAGGGTTTTGAAGAGACAGGCTTACGTTATCTCCAAGCTTTGGCTCGCTTAGCGGGGAAATAGCTCTTCTTTTGAGCCGGGGAAATATCAAGCCATTTGCTTCTTGAGCGGGGAATCGTGCAGATAATCTTTGAGTCTTTGGAATTCTGTCTCCAGGGCACGGAGAGCGTTCTGCGCTTGTTCGATCTTCTTTTCTTGGCCGGCGATTTCCAAGGAGAAGCAGGCTTTTTTCAGCGAGGCCAGGCTGAGGTTAGCCGAGGCCCCCTTCAGGCTGTGGCCCAATTCCTGGATCAGGGTGAAATTTCCTTGGGCGATGGCCTCCTGGAGAAGCGTGCGCTTGGCGCTGAATTCTTGAAAATAGATTTTCAAGAGCTCTTGGAGAAATAATTCGTCTCCCCCGATTCGTTCGAGGACCTCGCAGTAATCGATAGGCGAATCCTGGCTGGCATTCAGATGGTTAGACATTTTTCCGTCCTTTTGGAGATAGAATTTCCACGACGACGCAGTTGCGTCCCTGGTTTTTTGCTTCGAAAAGCGCTTCATCGGAAGCCTTGATGAGCTTTTCCGCCGTCGGCTGCGGAATATTTTCCGAGCAAGCGCCGCCGGCGGAAATGGTCAAGGGAATCGTATCCAGCTCAGTCTTGATGCCTCTTCGGGCGATAGAAAAGCGCAACCGCTCGGCGACTTTTTTCATCTCTGTTTGAGCACAGTTGGGCAGGATGATGATGATTTCATCTCCTCCATAACGGCCCACTTTATCCGACGTACGGACTTTTCTTTTGACCCGTGAGACAACCTGAAGGAGGGCCGCGTCGCCGATATCATGGCCGAAAACGTCGTTGATTTTCTTAAAATAATCCACGTCCACCATGATCACCCCCACCGGCTTGCTCTCCCTTCGACCGCGCTCCATCTCTTCCCGTAAGAATTTTAGGATTTCCGCCCGGTTCCAGAGTTTTGTCAGGCTGTCCCGGCTGGCTATGTCTTTGAGTTGATTCTGGATGAGAAGCAGTTTATCCTCCAGGTCGACAATGCGCTTGCCTGTCTGCAGGCGAGCTTTCAGCTCGAGAAAGTTGACCGGCTTGGTCATGTAGTCGTCAGCTCCCGAAGAGAGCCCGGCGATGATATCTTGCTTCCGGTCTTTAGCGCTCAGCAGAATGATATAGGTGTATTTGTTCCTTCTTCGGCCCCGGATCTTTTTGCAGATCTCAACCCCCTTCATCCCCGGCATCATCCAGTCGAGGATGGCCATCCTCAGGCCTTCGTCTTTAAGAGCCTCCCAGGCTTCTTCACCGCTCTTAGCCAGGACAACCTCGTAGCCCCAATTCCCCAGGTTTTTCTCCAGAATCCTGCAGCTGATGAGGTCGTCTTCGGCGATGAGTATTTTCATTTAGCTCCGTCCTTGTTGTTCGGAGAGGTCGACTTCGTAGGGCGGCTGTTGGCTCATGACCCGGGCAATGGTTTCAGTGAGTTGTTTAGCATTCAGGGGCTTGGAGAGATATTCGTCCATTCCCACTTCCAGACATTTTTCGCGGTCTCCCTTCATAGCATGGGCGGTCATAGCAATGATCGGGATGTGGAGACCTGTTTCTTGCTCTTTCCTGCGGATGAGCTGCGTGGCTTTGAACCCGTCCATCTTGGGCATCTGGATGTCCATCAGGATAAGCTCGAAGTTGCCTTTTTCCAGAGCGTCCAACGCCTCCTCTCCATTCATCACTCCCTTCACCTGATGGCCTTGCTTCTCGAGCATGTAGATGGCGACTCTTTGATTGACCAGGTTGTCCTCTGCGATCAGAACGCGATAGGTCAACCGCTGCTTGGCGGCGGCAGGCTCGGGTACCACAGGAACGGGCTCCGCGGGTTTGGGGGCGAGCCCAAGCATCTTGTGGATGTTGTTCTTGAGGTCGGATGGTTTGATGGGTTTAGCAAGGTTGGAAGAAATCCCCAGCTTGAGCCAAGGTGTAGCGTCGATGCGGCTGCTCGTCGAGCTCATCATCATGATGATGGACTTGGCGATGTCGGGGTTATTCTTGATGTAATCGAGGATGATAAAGCTGTCGTGCCCCGGCAGATTAGCATCCAAGAGGATGACCGGAAACCGTTTATTCTTTTCTCTGGCTTCATCCAGAATGACGGTTGCTTCATCAGCGCTTTCGGCCTCTCTGACCTTCAAATGCCACCCTGCGGCCATCTCCTTGCTGATCCGCCGGCAGGACGCGTTATCTTCCACTAAGAGGAGAGGAGCTCCCTTGAAATCGGGCTCAGCCGGGGTGGTTTTCCTCTCATCAGAGTCCTGAAGAAGGCCAAAACGAGCGGTAAACTGGAACTTACTGCCTTTGCCCAAGGCGCTCTCGACCCAGATTCGTCCGCCGAGCAGGTCGACGAGCTGAGAGGAAATGGCCAAGCCAAGGCCGGTGCCGCCATATTTTCGGGTCGTGGAGCTGTCGGCCTGGGCGAAGACGTCGAAGATGATTCTTTGCTTGTCCTCAGGAATGCCGATTCCTGTATCAGCGACGGTGAAATAGAGGACAATGTCTTGCTGTGTCCTTGACCCCTCCTCAACGCTGACGATCACTTCGCCTTTTTCGGTAAACTTGATGGCATTGCCGACAAGGTTGATCAGGATTTGGCGGAGCCGGCCGGGATCGCCGAGAAAGTCGGGATCAAGATGAGGAGCTATCTCGCAGCCCAGGTCGAGCTTATTCCGGTGAGCCTGGATGGACAGCGGAGCCAGAACCTCAAAGAGAAGGTCTTCCAGGTTGAAGACGGTGGATTCAAGCTCGACTTTTCTGGCCTCAATCTTGGAAAAATCGAGGAGATCGTTGATCAAGATCATTAAAGACTCGGCCGAGGATTTGATCCCCTTCAAGTACTCTTTCTGTTCAGGGCTTAAAGTGGTGTCCAAAGCCAACTCGGTCATGCCCAAAATCCCGTTCATCGGGGTTCGGATTTCATGGCTGATATTGGCCAAGAAATCACTTTTGGCCTTGCTGGCAGCCAGGGCTTCTTTTCGGGCCCGGACGAGCTCGGATACGTCCACGAGGTTGAAGATAAGGCCTTCATATTGATCATTGGTATGAATAGGCTTGATCCTGAAGAAGATTTCCCTGTTGCCCAGGGCCTTTTGGAGCTCGATCGGAGCTGAGTTCGGGTTTTTTTTAAAGGTCTCCACATGATTTTTGAAATTTTCCAAGGGCTCTCCAGCTTGAATTTCCCAGAGAGTTTTGCCCAGGACCTCAGGTTTCTGTTTATCTAAAAGTCTAAGAAAATAATCGTTGATCTCGACTATTCGGCCGTCGCGGTCTGCGTAAACAACTCCTTCTTCTATCCCGGAGATAATAGCCGAGAGCTTGGCTGTTTCTCTCTTGATGACGGCCTCACTTCTTTTACGGTTTAAGGCTTCAACAAACGCCGTGGCCAGCGCCTCCACAGCCTTCTGGTCATCCCGGTCATAGCCTAATTCTTTGTTGGCCAAGGCCAGGACGCCGACAATATTATCAGCATGTTTCAAGAGAACGCAGAGCAACGTTTGGATCAAAGGATGTCCTTGAGGAAACCCGACCCGGCCCGGATGAGAAGGAGGGTCGTTGATGATATGAGACTCTCCATCTTTGATAGCCACGCTCCATAATCCCCTGATCGTCATATTATTAATAAGCCGGGGAGCGTTGGATTTGGGGATCGCGCAGGCATTCCACCCCGGGTTGCTTATAGAAATAGTGTCCAAGAGACCTTGCTTATTGATCTCGCCGATAAACCCGAACTTACTTCCTGTGATAGCTTCAGCGATATGAAGGCACAATGAGGCCAGGTCGGCTTCCGTTTCATCTGTTAGAATCTTCTGCAATAGTTTATTAATGCCTTCCAAAAGCATATTCTGTCTTATGATCTGCGTTTCCGTGCGCTTTCTTTCCGTAATGTCCTTGTTCATGCCGCGGTAGCCGAGGAGTTCGTTGTTTTCATCGAGGATGGGCAAGCAATTCGTCAACAGGCAGACCAGTCTTCCGTCCCTGGTGAGATTCCAGTTCTCCATGTCAGTCATAGGTTTTTTCTCGGCGAAGATTTTATCGAAGATAAGGCGGACTCGGTCAGCTTCTACTTTGGGCATCAAGTCGAAGGGCGTTTTGCCGAGGATCTCCTCGCTTTCGTAACCGAGGATCTGCTTGACACTGCCTGAAGCAAAAATGTAGTTCCCGTTCTTATCGACTTCCCAGATCCAGTCGGCCGAGCTCAAAGCAATATCCTGAAATCTCATTTCTGATTTCTTCAGCTTCTCCAGGATTTTTTTCTGTTCGGAGATGTCCCTGTAGATGGCAAAAATAGCCTTCAATTTCCCCTCCTCAATAATGGGAGAGGCGATGACGGAAACGTGGATGGACCGACCGTCTTTTCTGCAGCGCACAGTTTCAAAGGAGAATTTCTCGCCGCCGGCGACGCGCCGGGTCAGAGAAACTGCTGTCTTGAGGTCATCTTGCGGCACAATCAGCTCATCGATTGTCTGGCCGATGATTTCTTCGGCTTCATACCCGAAAATCCTTTTGAATTCTCTGTTCACCCTGAGGATATGACCTTCTTTATCGGCGATGATAATGCCCTCCAGGGCGTCTTCGAACAGCTTTTCAAAGTAGGCTTTTTCCTCATGGTTGTGTTCCTGCTCTCGACTCGGCATGTTCAAGCTCATTTCTCGATGAGCAGGTTCGTTCTGGAGGAAATGCTTTTGCTCTTCCAGAACCTTCTCCTCAGGGATCGGCATCAATAGTCCTCTCAGGTAGAAATAATTCACCTTGATTTTAACGGTCGCCAGGGCTTGGTCAATCGCCCTTTTAGGTGATAAGAAGGGTGAATTTTATCCTTTGACCATCACCTTGGGGGGGGAAGAAAGCCCGGTGGGGAGGAGGAGAACAGGAGGGGGCAATTAACCTGTCTCTGCTTCTCCAACGGCTCCCGATTTTTGATTTCAATAGAGAAAGTATATAATTACAGCTCCTATGGAAAATAACAAAATTCTGGCGATTACTTCAGGGGTGGTTTTGGTTGTGATCACCGGCCTTATCCTCCGGCTGGCCCGGCCTGTCTTTTTCCCTTTTTTCTTGGCCATTTTCTTCTACTTCATCCTTTCCCCCACCCTGGACTTTCTGATGCGATTAAAAATTCCCAAGCCGATAGCCATTTTTATCATCATCGCTATCGCCTTTTGCGGACTTTACCTTCTGGGCATTCTTATCTACGCCAGCGGCAAGGAATTCGCGGCCTCGTTCCCCCAATATGGAGAACAGATCAACTCGCTGTTCAGCTCGATCTTAGAGAAGATGGGCCTCTCCAGGGTCAGCTGGGATCCTTGGGCCTGGAGCAAAAGCCTCGATGTCAACAAAGTAACCTCCCTTGTTGTCGGCTCTCTGGATAAGATCTTTTCATTTTTTTCTGATTTTGCTTTGATTTTTGTCTTTCTTGTTTTTATGCTGTCCGGACGGGGCAAGCTCACCGGAAAAGTGGACAAAGCTTTCCATCCTGGGAGGGCGAAGAAAATCAATCAAATCCTCGAGAACATCGACAGTCAGATCCAGAAGTACCTGATTATTAAGACCGGCGTCAGCTTGATCGCTGGAATCTTCACGGCCGCCCTCCTGTTTGCCTTCGGTGTCCATTATGCCATCCTGTTCGGGTTCTTGACTTTTGTCCTCAATTACATCCCGAGCGTTGGATCGATCGTCGCTATCCTTCTTACCGCCCTGGCGGCGGCTATCCAGCTGGGGAGCTTCTGGCCGGCTTTATGGATTCTCCTTATCCTGATTATCTTCGACAGTTTCTTGGGCAGTTTCTTGGAGCCGAAGCTGATGGGTCAGGGCCTCGGGTTGAGCCCTCTGGTTGTGCTTTTCTCTCTTATTTTCTGGGGCTGGCTGTGGGGGATTCCCGGGATGATCCTGGCGGTTCCTCTAATGGCCGTCATTAAAATCATCTGCAGCAATATTCCCTCTCTTCAGTCCGTTGCGGAAATCATGAGCAATTGAGGGGGAACGGTTCAGGGCGGCGACAAGATTTTCTTTTGCTGCGATAATTCCTTGATCCGGGCAAAACGCTGGCTAAGGTCCTGAATATAATTCCGTCCTTCCGGATGTCCTCTGGCCAGATATTTAACGGCCGCGATGACATTATCCAGGCACTTCAATTTTTCTTCTCTTTTATATGTTTCTAAACCTTCAAAAAGGATGATTTTCTTCTGGTAACGGCACTGCTCGATACTCTTAAAAATTGCCTCTCCGGCGTCATTTTTCGGCTCCTCCGCTTTGAAGGGGAGGACAATCCTTGATTTTTCCTTTTCCACTTTTTCCCGGGCATATTCGAGGGCCAAGATGGCATCCCTATCGGCAAACGAAGGGGTTTTTTCTCCGTACTCCTTCAGGGGGGCCTCAATATTCAAGGTCAGCCAGCTAAGCCGTTCGTCTTGGAGGATATCTTTGGAGAAGGTCTGCTTTTTCTCAATGACTTTCTTCTCTTGATAGGGCCTATGCCTGATGAGGAATGGACAATTGGCCGGGCAGTGGATTTTTTTCTCTCTCAGGAGTCCGCAGCAGAGCGGACAGAGATCGCTGCCCAGAGCGGGACAATGTCTTTTTGCTTTTCTCTGATAGCATTGTGAGCACTTGGCCATTCTTTGCTTTAGCCCTAACAGGTGAGGTGAAACGCCCCGGCTGTTTTTTTCCGAGAAGAAAACTCGTTAAAAATCTGGGTAGCTTTTTTGGTCTTTTCAATGTGAAGGGTAAGTCCTCTTGCCTGTGCCGCCTGTTTTACATCCTCCTCGACTCTCATCAGGCCATAAAACCCCGTTCCGACGACAAGAACTTCGATATCTTCCTGGAAGACGCCCTCGAGGTCTTCCAAGGTCAGTTTGTGTCCTTCTCGGCGCCACCAGTCCGACTTGATCTTTCCGGGAAAGATGATCAAGTCGGCGGTGTATTTTTGCCCATCCACCGCCATCGCCCCGAAATTGTAGCTTTCGATCATTTCTTAAGTATGAATGTTTCGGCCGTCAAAGTTTTCATTTTTTTGCCGAGCAAGCTTTTAAGAGCAATCTGCGCCGCCCTCTGCTCGGCGTTTTTCTTGGAGAAGCCTTTGGCTTTGGCCAGCGGGTAATGACCCAAGCAGACCTCGACAATAAAGGTCTTTCTATGGTCGGGCCCAATCGAAGTCAAGGTTTTGTAAACAGGGGCCGGCAGGCTCTCTTTCTGGAAATGTTCCTGAAGCGCCGATTTATAATTGTTGATCAGAAACTTGCGGCTGTCCACTTTCTTGTAAGATTTTTTCAGAAAAGGGAAGAAGAGATTTTTGGCCACCTCGTAACCTTGATCCAGATAAACGGCGGCCAGGAGCGCCTCAAAGGCTCCTGCCAATATGGTTCTTTTTTTGCGGCCGCCGCTTCTTTCTTCTCCTTTGCCTAACAGGATATATTTATCAAGCTTGATTTTTTGGGCGAACTGGGAAAGGGACAGGGTGCTGGCGGCAGCCGATTTGTACTTGGAAAGCTCGCCTTCAGATAGGTCAGGGTAGGCCGAGCAAAAAAAGTCAGCCAGGATGAGCCCGATGACCGAATCCCCGAGGAATTCCAAGACTTCATTGTCTGCCGAGGCTTTTGGGTGGTGCTCATAAGCATAGGAGCTGTGGGTCAAAGCCTGAAGCAGAAGACGTTGGTTTTGAAAACTGAGGCCGAGTATTTTTTCAAGTTTAGGTGAATGAATCTTCATGATTTAACGGCCCGTCAAAAAGGGTAAACGACGTTGCCGGCGATGATTGTCATCGTGGGGCTCCCCTTCAGTTTCCAGCCGTGGAAGGGGTTGTTCCGGCTCTTCGAAACAAACTTGGCCACATCGACGACAACTTCCTTATGCAGGTTGAGGATCGTCAGGTCGGCATCCGCACCCGCGGCGATTCGGCCTTTGTCCTTCAGGCCCAGGATTTGGGCCGGCTTGGTCGAGAACATCTCGATAAATCGAGACAACGAGATGATGTTCTTGCTCACCAGTTTATCCAGGATCAAAGATACAGCCGTTTCCAGACCGTCGATGCCGAACGGAGCTCGATCAAATTCCACGTCTTTCTCCTCGATCGTATGAGGAGCGTGATCGGTGGCGAAAACGTCGACGACGCCGTCTTTGACCGCCTCGAAAAGAGCCTTGATATCATCTTGGCTGCGCAAGGGCGGATTGACCTTAAGATTGGTGTCGTAATTCTCGAGGGAGGAGTCAGCCAGGATCAAATGATGCGGCGTGACTTCGGCCGTCACCCTGATTTTCCTCTTCTTCGCTTCCCGAACCAGATAAGCGGCGCCGCGCGTGCTGAGGTGGGCGATGTGGACTCTGGCCCGGGCCGCTTCAGCCAGGATGATATCTCGTGCCACCATGACGTCCTCGGCTGAGGCGGGAATTCCCTTGAGCCCGAAAAGATGGGAGGAGAATCCTTCATGCATGAGCCCTTCCTGGCTGAGGCTGAAGTCCTCACAATGGTCAATGATGAGCGTCTGCAGGAAATTCGAATACTCCAGGGCGCGCCTCATCACCTGGCTGCTCTGAATACACCTGCCATCGTCAGAAAAAGCTACAGCACCAGCGGTGACAAGGTCGGCCATATCCGTTAGCTCCTCTCCCTGGAGGTTTTTGGTGATAGCCGCGATCGGGAAGATATTCACCAGGGCTCTCTTCTTGGCTTCGGAGAGGATATATTCTGTAACCCCGCGGTTGTCGTTGGCGGGGTTCGTATTAGGCATGGCGCAGAGAGAGGTAAACCCTCCTTTGGCGGCCGCCAGGGAGGCGGTATAAATATCCTCCTTATCTTCCTGGCCGGGTTCTCTGAGATGGGCGTGCAGGTCAATGAAACCGGGCACCACAACTAGCCTCGAGGCATCGACGACTCGCAAATCTTCTGCCTCGATTTTTGCCTTGAGGTCGACGATCTTTCCCTTTTCGACCAAAATATCCAGCGTCTCGTCTGTCCCGGAAGAGGGGTCGACCACTCTTCCGTTTTTAATCAGCAGTCTCACGCTCTTTTCCTCCTAATAGAAGATAGAGGACAGCCATCCGGATGGAGATGCCGTTTTCCACTTGCTTCAAGATAACGGATTTGACCGAATCGGCCATCTCCGAGGAGATCTCAACTCCCCGGTTGATCGGGCCCGGATGCATGATTATGGCATCTTTATTGGCCAGGCGATATCTTTGTTCCGTCAGGCAATAGAGGCTCCGGTATTCTCTCGTGGAGGGGAAGAAATTTGTTTTCTGCCTTTCCTTCTGGATACGCAGCACCATGATGACATCTGCGGCTTCTAAGGCCCTGTCGAGGTCATAAGAGATTTCCACACCGAAATTCTTGAACTCCACCGGGAGAAGGGGAGGAGGACCGACAAGAGTGACTTGAGCTCCTACTTTTTGGAGCAGAAAGACGTTTGACCGTGCCACCCGGCTGTGGAGGATGTCGCCGACGATGACCACCTTGAGATTTTTGAAGCTTTTCTTTTGCTGCCTTATAGTGAAAGCATCGAGTAGAGCCTGGGTGGGGTGTTCATGAGATCCATCGCCCGCGTTGACGACATGGGAGCGGCAAAACGTGGACACAAAATAAGACGCGCCCGAGCAAGAATGCCTGATGATAAGAGCATCAGGGTTCATGGCTTCAAGGTTGAGAACGGTGTCTTTCAATGCCTCTCCCTTGACGACGCTGCTGGTCTGCTGGCTGAAGTTGATGATGTCGGCGCTCAACCTCTTGGCGGCCAGCTCGAAAGAGCTGCGCGTCCGCGTGCTCGGCTCAAAAAAGAGGTTGACGATAATTTTCCCCCTTAAAGTCGGAACCTTTTTCACTTCACGTTTGGAGATTTCAGCCAGAGATTCGGCCGTATCCAGGATCGTCACGATATCGGAAACGTCAAGGTGTTGAATGCCCAAGAGGTGTCTATGCTTGAATTCCAAAGCCCTTCTCCTATTTCAACTCGGCTGGCTCGGTGATGAGAACCTCGTCATTTTCATCGACTTCAGTCAGCCTCACCTGGACGACTTCTCTCCTCGACGTGGGCAGGACTTTTCCCGTATAGTCTGCCCTGATGGGAAGCTCGCGGTGCCCGCGGTCAATGAGGACGAGAAGCTGGATGCTCTCCGGCCGGCCGAGGTCAAAGAGGCTGTCCATGGCCGCCCTGATCGTCCGTCCGGTGAAGAGAACATCGTCGACGAGAAGAACGTCTTTTTTGGAGAGAGGAAAGTCGATCTCTGTTTTTTGGACCATGTGCTGGGTTTCCAGCTCAGCGAAATCGTCCCGGTAGAGGGTGATGTCCAGCACTCCAACCGGTATATCGACTTTTTCAAACTCCTTGATCAATTGGGATATTCGCTTGCCTAAATAAATGCCTCTTGTTCTTATGCCGATGACGACTAAATTTTTCAGGTTGCGATTCCGCTCCAGGATCTCGGTTGTCATCCGGTAGAGGGCTCTTTTGATTTTACCGGCATCCATGACCCTGGCTTTAATTTTTTCTTCCATAAACTGTCTCCTGAATTTTTGGCGAGTCTCCCTTGAAAATGCACCAATCGGATGAAAAAGTCAATCCTTTATCCTGATGGGACCTGTCACGGCGCGTCCGACCATTTCGGAGACACTATCCGGCTTCAACGGTCCCACGATTGACCACGGGGGAAAATTAAAATCTTTAGAGTGTCACCGTTCCACCCATTGATCATCTTTTTTTGTTATCCCGGAGATAAATATTTGTTCTTTTATATCTATTAGCCAAGAAATTCCGAGCGGCGGCGATGTCTTTACGGATTTGCTCCACCAGGGCTGGCGAAGCAGGAAATTTCTTCTCGTCCCGGAGTTTCTTCAAAAAACAAAGCTTGACCCTTCTTCTATAAGCATTTCCCTGAAACCCGAACAGGAACGATTCGACCTGCAGCTTTTCTTCTCCAAAAGTGGGGCGCGTGCCGATATTGGTCACAGAGGGATAAACCCGGTCATGGATTCTGGCTTCGGTGACAAAGACGCCTGCGGGCGCGATTTCATTAGCTGTCTGGATATTGGTAGTGGGAAAGCCAAGAGTCTTTCCCCTCGCCGCCCCTTTGATGACCTTGCCTTCGATCTCGTAAGCCCGCCCTAAAAGAGAATTGGCCTTTTCGATTTTTCCTTCAGCGAGAAGGAACCGGATCAGGCTGCTGCTGACAACCTGGCCGTTTCGAACAACCGCACGAACCGGATGAACCGCAAATCCAAACCTGGAACCGAGATGCTCGAGCGTTTTGATATCACCCTGACGGTTCCGGCCAAAGCGAAAGTTTTCTCCGATGATCACTTCGCGGGCTTGAAGGGCCGAGACAATGATCTTCCGGACAAACTCCCGGCTTGATAAGCTCGAGAACGTCCGGTCGAAAGCAGTGACCAGCACGGCCTGGACGCCAAACTCTTCTATCCCTGCCAATCTCTGGACCAAAGTTTGAATCATCGCGATTCTGCTTTGGCCGAGGACTTTTTCGGGATGAGGGGAGAAGGTGAGGACGAGAGAATAGAGGTGGCTTTCCTTAGCTCTCTCGACGAGGAAACGCAGAATCTTTTGGTGTCCCAGGTGAAGGCCGTCAAAGTTCCCAATGGCTACCGCCACGGGGCGACGAAAAGACGGCAAATGGTCAAGCCGTTCAAGGACGTTCATGTCTTCAACGCTTGACGACTTTGACCTTCTCCAGGTAATGCATCTTCAGCTGCTGGAGGCAGGACTCGAGGAATTTTTCCTCGTCAGGGTCAAGATTTCCCTTTGTCCTGTCCTTCAAAAGGTCGAGAATATCGATCAGCCTTCGGGCCAATCCCAGATTTTCTTCGCTCTTGGATTGGGCCGGCTCTGCGAGGATTCCCAGTTTAAACAGCGCTTGGGTATAAAACGGAAAGACGATGGAGCTGAAATCGAGAGCAGGTAAAAATTCTTCCTTGGATCCCTCGTTTTCTGAGTTAGCGGGCGGTTGCTCTTTAGAGTCCTTTTCAGTCATTTTTATCTTCATGGTTGTTTCTAAATTTTTAGGCAAGATGGAATTGATATTTATTCTGGCCTAAGTTATGTTCTGAGAAAGAGATATTACAATTTTTTCTAATGGAATTCAAGGGAGTGTCAAATGGAGCCAACCACACGAGTCGGCCAGAAATTTGAAAAACTGGTCGAGATTCTGGATAGCCTGCGGAGCAAAAACGGATGTCCCTGGGACCGAGAGCAGGACGAGAAATCCATCGCCAACTTTTTCCTTGAGGAAGTTTATGAAGCCGTTGATGCCATTTCGGCTGACAAGGCCGGTTCCCTCGAGGAGGAGCTCGGAGATGTCCTGATGGAAGTTGTCTTCCTGGCGCAAATCTACACAGAAAAGGAACAATTCACGATTGCCGATGTTCTCGACGGAATCGTTCAGAAGATGGTCCGGCGCCATCCCCATGTTTTTGGGCCCAAAAAGGTTTGCTCGAGCCAAAAGGTCATTGAAGCGTGGCAGGCGCAGAAGAATGCCGAGAAAGAACGCCGGTCCGTATTTGACGGGATGGCCAGGTCCACTCCCGCTCTTCTTGAGGCGTTCCAGATCGGACAGAGGGTCTCGGCCTTTGGGTTCGACTGGCCCTCGGCCAAAGAGGTCTTGGGCAAGATCAAAGAAGAAATCAAGGAATTCGAGGAGGCTTTGGAAGCTGGAGAGCCCGGGGCCATCCGAGAGGAAATCGGAGATGTCTTTTTTGCCTTGGCCAGTTTTTCGCGTCTTCTCGGCCTGAACCCTGAATTGGCCTTGCGGCAGGCCAATGATAAATTCAAACGCCGCTTTCTTGCTCTGGAGAGAGAATTAAAGAAGACAGGAAAGGAATTAGGCCAGGCCAGCCTTGAGGACATGGACAAAATCTGGGATGAGCTGAAGAAAAAGTCTGATGGTTAGGAAGCTTGCGTTGATTTTTTTCTCAGGACCAGGCAAGCTTGGATGAATTCGTCGAGTTCGCCATCCAGAACTTTATCAACGTCCCCTGTCTCCACTTTCGTCCTCAGGTCCTTGATCATCCGGTAGGGATGGAGAACGTAAGACCGGATTTGATTCCCCCAGGCGATATCCGACTTGGTTTCTTCCATTTTTTCAAATTTCTCGAGGTGCTTTTTCTTCTGCAGCTCATAAAGCCGAGCTTTGAGGACTTTCATCGCCGCCGCCTTATTTTTGTGCTGGGACCTCTCGTTTTGGCACTGGACGACGATTCCGGTAGGAATATGGGTGATGCGGACGGCTGAATCGGTGACATTGACATGCTGGCCGCCCCGGCCCGAGGACCGGTAGGTATCGATCCGCAAGTCCTCCGGGTTGATGTCGATGGCGATATCCTCTTCGACTTCAGGAAAAACGAAAACAGCGGCAAAAGAGGTATGGCGCCTTTTGTTGGCATCAAAAGGCGAGATGCGAACAAGCCGGTGGACGCCCGATTCTTGGCTCAAGTTGCCATAGGCATAATCGCCTTCGACGCGGACGGTGACGCTTTTGAGGCCGGCTTCCTCTCCGGGCATGAAATCGAGGACTTCCGTTTTATAGCCCTTGCGTTCCGAGTACCTCAGGTACATCCTCAGGAGCATTTGCGCCCAGTCCTGGGATTCGGTTCCGCCGGCGCCGGGATGGATGGTTAGAATAGCATTCCTGCTGTCATCTCCCTCGAAGCAAAGAGTCTGAAGTTCAGCCTCTTCGAGTTTTTTTTCAAAAGCAGCCAAGGCTCGCTCGAGGTCTTCAGCCACGCTCTCGCCTTCTTCGGCGAGCTCGGCGAGGACTTCAACTTCTTCCTTTTTTTCTTCCAGACCGCTGAAAAACTGAATGTCCCGCTCCAATTTCTTTTTTTTCTGCTGGAGAGATTGGAATTTTTTTTGATCCTGCCACGTGTCCGGCCGGGTGAGCTCTCTATTGATGGATTCGGCCTCCGCTTTTTTGCTGTCTAAGTCAAAGAAAACCTCTGAGCTCGTCGAACTTCAGGAGATGCTCTTTGACCTCGGTTTGGAGGTCAGAAAATCTGTCCTGGGGAGCGGTTTTTTTTTCTTTCATCAATTCTTTTCGCCAGACCCAGAATAAAGAAGACGCCGGTTAAAGTCAAGCCCAGGATGGGAAGAACGTCGCCGGAGCGAGTATAAAACGAGAGTTTCTCGGCCGGGGTGACTTTTCCCGTCAAATAAGTCTGGGTCATGAGCTCCGAGCGGGACAGGACGCGGCCGTAGGGGTCGACAAATCCGCTGATTCCCGTCGTCGCGGCGCGGAGAAGAAAACGCCTGTTTTCGACCGCTCGGAAAACCGCGATCAAAAAATGCTGGTAAGGAGCGGGGCTTTTTCCATACCAGCCGTCGTTGGTGATGGTCACCAGGAATTCGGCGCCTCTTTTGACAAATTTTCGGACCAGGTTGGGAAAGATGATCTCATAACAAATAGCGGTACCGAATTTTATGCCCTCAAAAGAATGCAAAACGTGATGTTGGCCCGCGGTCACATTCCCGATGGCATGAGTCACGTTTTCTATAAAAGAAAAAATCTTCTTATAGGGAGTGTATTCGCCGAAGGGGACGAGGTGCATTTTGAAATATTGGGTCATGGAGAGGTCAGGACTGAGGCAGAGGGCCGTGTTGTGAAAAAGGGTTTTGCCTCCTGCCGTCGTTATTTCATTCGTGCCGAGAAGAAGCGTGCAGTCTGTCTCCCGGACAAATTGATAGAGCTCGTCCTTAAAATATTGGTACATCGGCTCGGTGCAGCTGAAACAGAGAGGCACAGAAAACTCAGGCCAGACGATTAATTTGGCGCCGGCGAGGTAGGCTTCGCGGCTGAGTTTAAGATGCTGTTTGAAGAGGCTGTCAATCTCCTCCGGCGAGATTCTATCCCAGTAAATGTCCGAGGAAACATTGCCCTGAAGGACAGCCGCCTCGAATGTGTCTTTCGTTTGGGCGGGAGTTTTCAGACTGAAGAAACCGGCGCCATGGATAGTCAGGACAGCGGCCAGCGCAAGAAAAAAAGGCCATTTCCTTCGGCTGGAGATCGAGAGAACAAAAAAGCTCTGCAGGAGGACCAGAACAAAGGAAAGCCCGTAGACTCCTGTGATCGAAGCCAGCTGAAGAAAAAAGAGGTTTTTTACTTGGCTGTAACCTAAAAGACCCCAGGGAAAGCCCGTCAACAAATAGGTGAAGATATATTCGAATGAAACCCAGATGAACGGCGCCACAAGGAGAGCTGCTCGGGGAAAGGACAGACGCACTCTGGCGAAGAGAAAAGCAAACCCTGCCCAGGAGAGGGCCATCAGGACGACAAGCACAAGATAGATGAAAAAACTAAGCCCAGGCGACAGGTTGCCGTAGTGGGCTGGAACCGAGGGAATCCAATAAAGCAAAATCGCGTAATAAACGAAACCCGCAGAGAAACCAAGAAAGAATGACCGTCCCGGCCTTTTCTTCAGGAGAGCCATGAGCAAGGGGATAAGACAAATCCAGGCTAAAAAAAAGAAGTTAAACTTGGGAAAACATAAAGCGGTGATTGCGCCGCTCAGACAGGCCAGAAGAAAGGACATGGATGATGGTTTCTCTAATCTCTGACTATGAAATAGTCTGTTTTCCTTCCGGCGGCTGCGGCCAACTTGGCCCTTGCGGCCTCAGCTTCTTCTTTGGTCTCGAACCCTCCTATCCTGACCCGATAGACCGGCTTTCTATCTGTGGGAAGAGGGTCCAAAACGACCACCGAGTAGCCTTGAGCTTTGAACTTTTGAGCAGACGATAAAGCAGCCGGCTTCTCAGCTAAGGCCCCGACCTGGACATAATAGCGATTCTGAGGTTCCGTTTTCTTGGGTTCCGGCTTAGGCGCTTCTTTCTTGGGCTCTACTTGAGGCTCTGTTTTAGGTGCTTCCTTAGGTCTTTCCGGCTGAGATTCTTTTGGGCCGGGCGTGAGCTGACTGGCTGATTCTTGGGCCGGCTTCTGCTGCTGCTTCACTTCCGGAAGAGTAATTTTTTCTTTGACCTGCTCAGGCTCCTTTGACGCGATGATGTTCGTTTTCTGGGCGATCTGGGCATGCTTCTTGCCGACAGAAACACCCAGAAGAAAAATAACAACGCCGCTGATCAAAATCCCAAGAAAGATAACGGCCAACTGGGTGCTCGAAACCTGCAGTTCTCTGAACTCTCTGTTTTTCATCATGTTTTCTGAGTCTTAGGTTTTTCATAAGCGAAAGATTTCAGCAGCTCAATCGGGAGAGGAAAGATGATCGTCGAATTCTTCTCTGTGGCTATTTCCGTGAGAGTCTGGAGATAGCGCAACTGCAGGGCCTGCGGGTTTTGCGAGATGATCTCCGCCGCTTCGGTCAGTTTGGACGCGGCTTGGAACTCTCCTTCGGCATGGATAACCTTGGCTCTCCTTTCTCTTTCAGCTTCAGCCTGCCTGGCGATAGCCCTGACCATGTTGTCAGGAAGGTCGACGTGTTTTGTTTCGACGAGCTGGACTTTGATTCCCCAGGGGTCGGTGTGTTTATCCAGAATTTCTTGGAGGTGGGCATTGAGTTTTTCTCTTTTAGAAAGGAGGTCGTCGAGTTCGACTTCGCCCAGAACGCTTCGCAGCGTTGTTTGAGCCAGCTGGGAGGTCGCGTAGAGATAATCCTGGACTTCAATGATGGCCTTGAGCGGCTCCATGACGCGGAAATAAACGACGGCATTCACCTTGACCGAGACATTGTCTTTAGTGATGACATCCTGAGGCGGAATATCCATGGTGACGAGCCTCAAGCTGACCCTGACTATCCTGTCAAAGGGAGCGAAGACAAGGATAATCCCAGGGCCTTTGGGAGCAGAGAGGACCCTTCCCAGACGAAAGATAACCCCCCGCTCGTATTCCCTCAGGATTTTAATCGAGTTCAAAAGGTAAAGAACAATCACACCGATGACGACGATAGGAAAGGTAATCATCTTGACCTCCTCTTTTTATCAGGACTCAGATTTTTTGCACTCGGATTTTCAAGCCCTCCAAGACTTTAACGACTCTGACCTTGCTCCCCTTGGGGATTTCCTCGGCCGCTTCGGCATTCCAGAGCTCGCCGTGAACAAAAACTTTGCCTTCGGGCTGGAGATCAGTTTGAGCAACGCCGATTTCTCCCACCAGGCCCTCTTTCCCCGTGTGCACCTGCTTGGCATGGGCGCGAATCACCAGGAAAACCAGAAACAGGAAAATCAGAGAGATGCTTACGGCAAAGGGGATGATCAATTTTAGACTGGGTTTGAGCTCTGGAATAGGCGCATTGATAAGCATAATGGATCCCAGGACCATGGCAATGACTCCTCCCGCTGATAATATTCCATAGCTCTGGACTTTCACCTCCAGGATGAACAGGCCGACGGCGAGCAGGATGAGCAGGAGCCCGACATAATTGATGGGCAGGATCTGGAAGGAGAATATGGCCAGAAGAAGAAAAATCCCGCCGAGAACTCCGGGCAGGATAGCTCCCGGGTTGGAGAATTCAAAATAGAGGCCGAGAAGCCCGAGCATCAGAAGAATGTAGGCCAGGTTTGGGTTGGAGATTGTGAGAAGAAACTTCTGCCTGGCCGACATCGGGATTTCGATGATGGGCTCACCTCGGAGATGCAGCAGCACTTCTTCTCCATTAAACCGTCGGATCGTTTTATTGTCAAAATAATCGACGATCTCCGGGTCATTTTTGGCGATGAGGTCAATCAACCCTTGATCGAAAGCTTCTTTTTCCGTATAAGAGAGACTTTTCCTGACGGCGTCCTCAGCCAGCCGGATATTTCTTCCTCTTTTCTCAGCCAGGGTCTTAACGTAAGAGACGGCATCGTTGGTGACCTTTTCCTCCATGGTCTTATCCATTCCCTGGCCGGTGATGGAGATCCCCACAGGATGAGCGGCTCCTGTGCTTGTCCCAGGAGCCATCACGAAAATATCGCCGGCGATGCCGATGTAAAACCCGGCCGAGGCGGCCCGCGAACCGCTCGGACTCACATAGGTACAAAAAGGGACTCTTGAGCCGATAATTTTGGCGATGATCTCTCTCATCGAGGAATCAAGGCCGCCGGGTGTATTAAAGATCATGATGATCAAGCGGGCGTTTTCTCTTTCTGCTCGATCGATCGTCTTGGTGATGTACTCCGCGGTAATGGGGTGAATGGGGGCGTCTACCGTAATTTTAAAAATGGCGGCATCGACTGGGAGGGATAAAACAAACACAAGAAAGAAAAGGAGGAACCTTTTTTTCACCTTACCCCCATTATAGAGACTCGAGAAATCCAAGTCAATAATTCGTCTTGACATTTTATTTTCGATTCATTAATTATTATCTATCGCCCAACCGGAATAGAGGAGACTCAAATGATTAAGAATGATATTGCCCTTGCTCTCGAGAAGAAATCGGAATTCAACAGGGCCAAATCATTGTTAGTCGTAGAGTCCATACTAACAGCCTTGAAGGAGGCCCTGGCCAAAAATCAAAAGATTGAAATTAGGGGGTTTGGCAGCTTCAGGGTCGTCGATAAAAAAACCGGGTTCGGGCGGGATATCCGCCGGAAAAAGCAAATCAAAATCGAAAAAGGGAAAAGGATAAAATTCAGGTCTGGCCAAGAGTTGAAAAACTCGCTGGCCAAAAAATAAATTCGAGTGAATCTCACAGGCAGTCTCATTCCTCCACTAAACCAGCAAACAGATAGAAGGATTCGTCTTCTGAAAGGGAGGCTAGAGATTCAGACATGAAGAAAAAAATCAGCAAAAGGCTGGATCCTTCGGGCCTGAAGACATACTCTCTCCTGTCGCGAAAGAGCAAAGTCCAGGTCAGAGACTTCGCTGCAGACTATCATCCTTCCCGGGAATTTTCCAAGTTTCTCGACAGCCTTCCCGACATTTTGGCCGGGAGAGATTTCAAAGAGCTTGTCTCCCTCGTCCGAGCAGCCAAGACAAAAAAGAGAAACGTTCTTTGGGCCTTGGGCGCGCATGTGATCAAGGTCGGGTTGAGCCCGGTCATCATCCGCCTGATGAAGGAAGGCTGGATCACAGGCCTGGCGCTCAACGGAGCTGGAATCATTCACGACTTCGAAATCGCTTTTGGCGGCCAGACTTCTGAGGATGTCGCCGCTCAGATCAAGGACGGGGGTTTCGGCATGGCCCGAGAAACTGGGGAGCTGCTGAATCGAGCAATAAAATCAGGCGCCGAGCGGGGAGTTGGCTTGGGCGAGGCGGTGGGCTGGATGATCGCTGCCTCTGATTTTCCTTATAAACACCTGAGTCTTCTGGCGGCCGCGTCCGAGCTCGAAATCCCGGTGAGCGTCCACGTGGCAGTGGGAACGGACACAATCCACTTTCATCCGGAAGCCAGCGGCGAGGCGATAGGAAAAACATCTTTGTCTGATTTCTTCCTGTTCTGCTCTCTCGTCGAAGGGCTCGAGGGGGGCGGAGTTTTCATCAATGTCGGGTCTGCCGTCATCCTGCCTGAGGTCTTCCTGAAAGCGCTGTCCTTCGTCAGAAACAAGGGAAAAACGCTGAACAATTTTTCCACCGCCGTTTTTGATTTCATCCATCACTATCGTCCGTCTCAAAACGTGGTTGAGCGGGCGGCGGGGAAGGGGGGAAAGGGATTTTATTTTATCGGGCACCACGAGATCATGATTCCCCTTTTGGCTGCCGCGCTGTTGGCCTAGAGGGGGCTGGGGGTTCCTTTCTTTCTTTTTTTTTCTTCTGGCGGTAATCCGCCAGGAGATGGTGATAAATCTCATCCGTCTGTCTTGTTGTCTCCTCCAGAGAACCGGATGTATCAATCACGTAATCGGCATATCCTCTTTTTTCTTGTAACGGCATCTGGCTGCGGATTTTTTTCAGGGCCTGACCGCGTCTGATCTTGTCTCTTTCCATCAGCCTCCGGACCTGAATATCTTCGCTACAATGAACAACGATGACTCGGTCGAAGAAACGGGCGAAGCCTGCTTCGATGGTCAAGGCGGCCGCGGAGACGAAAATTTTGTATTTGCCTTCTTTCTCCAGCCGGCGAACGACCTGCCTTTTTTTCCCCAGGACGAGGGGGTGGATGAGCGAATTGAGAAATTGCCGTTCTTTCTCACTTGAGAAGACGATGCCTCCCAGCCGGGCCCGGTTGACGGTCTGGTCAGGATTCAGGATCTGGGTGCCAAAATGAGAGACAATTTTTTGCCAGGCCGGCCGGCCAGGATTCATCAGACCATGGGCCATTTGATCGGCCGAATGAATGTAGCAACCGTGTCGCTCCAGTATTCGGGCCACGACTGATTTGCCCGTGGCAATCCCTCCCGTCAGAGCAACGGTCAGCATGGTCATCTCGCCGCCTTATTTTGCCGTAATTTGTCCAGGCTGCCAATGAGAGAAAACTTTTTTGTCTGAGGAGCTCTCGTCTGGCCTGGGTCGCGAAATCAGGCCGGCTTCTTTTTTTTGCCGGATTCAATAAATTTGAAATCTTTGCTGAACCGGATGGCTACACCTTGTTTCTTTCCTTTTTTATCGGGTTCTTCGAGACGAACAGTGATCCCGCCGAGGTTCAGCTTGATCTCTTTCCCTCCGGTCAATTGCGCGGGGATGTCGATCATGAGGTTGAGCTTAGAGCCGACGACGACGCCCGAATCAAGGCAGAAATAAGCACCCGTGGCGCTGATATTCTCGATAGTGGTTGATTCTTTGAATTCTTCTCCGTGGGGGAGTTTTCCTTCGATCATGGTCGAAAGGGGCAAGTCAAGACGCCATTCCCTCCGTCGATTGGCTCGGACTACGGACAAGGCTGCTTTCTTTTTTGATTTTTGGACTTTTTTCATCTCAACCTCTAATTTCTAGGTCTCCTTAAAATAGGGCTGAATTAATGGCATACAGGGCCAGCTGGAGCCGGCTGTGGGTGTCGAGCTTCGCGTAGATGCTCTTGATATGGGACCGGACTGTATTCTTGCTGATGAAAAGGGTTCCGGCGATTTCATCATTGCTCTTGCCTTGGCCGATCAGCCGGAGAACCTGAAATTCCGTCGGTGTCAGCTGGTCCAGAGTTTTTTCCTTGAGGTCTCTTCCGACAACGGAGATGATCCGATCCATGATGCTGCTCATCTTATCGCGCGGCAGCCAGATTTCCCCTTTATGGATGACGCGAATCGCTTCTGAGAGTTGGCTGGAGGGGTCGGTGAGGTCGAAATATCCCCGGGCGCCTGCGTTGATGAGCCCGACAATTTCCTCATGAGAAGGAATGCTGCCCAAGATCAGCAGCTGGGACTTGCTTTGGAGTTTGGAGATTTCTTTAATGGCCTTGCAGATTTCCCTCATGTTGGGCAAGGGCTCTGTGTTGGCAAAGAGGATCACGTGCGGCCTCAATTTTTTGATCGAATCCATGAACGTCTCGATCGTGTTCTTCTCGACGTTGGTGATCTCAATGCCCGCATCTGCCTCTAAAGCTCTGAGGATACCCGAGAGGATAATTTCAGAAGGACAGAAGATGAGGATTTTGATTTTTTTCTCTTCCGAGGTTGTTAGTTTTTTGTTCATGGTTCTCTCCCTCTTTGGTGTTTTTTAACCCCTGAGCCAAAGAGGTTTTTCAAATCTTCGTCTGGCAGAATTCTAATAAATCGATAAATTCTTGTCAAGAAAATTATGCAGGAAGAGGCAGGAACAGAGCCTTCTCTCAGAAGAAAACGGAGGCGCCGGTTTGACTTTTAGTTGATGCTCGGAGGGATCGGGAGGAGCCTGAATTTTCTATCGAGTCTCACAGAGACAAGCTTCTTCTTGCCGACTCGGGCCGAATCCACTTGAGCCAAAACGACAGTGCCAGAGAGCCGCAGTTTGAAATGATTCTCTAGAATAAGCGTCTTGGGAATGTCCAGAGACAGGTCTAATTTAGACCCAACCATGACTTTTGATTTCAGCCAGACCGTGGCTTCTTCGGCGCTGATAGAGAGGACCTGGGTCTTCTCCCGGAATTTATTTTCCAGGACATCCACGCCTGTCACCAAAGCAGGGAGAGAGAGCTCAAAGGCGCGCTCTCTCTTCCCGGCTCTGGCCGCGCCATGGGAGGAGGGTTTGGTGAGTTCTTCCTTTTCGTTCATTTCCAGATAGAAATTTTCGCTGCTTTCTTCGTTGGGTTCAATCGCTCTTGAGGATGAATCAGAGGGTGATTTTTTAAACATTCTTATCATCCGTAGCGGTTAAGCTCCTCGGCTTCCTTCCGTCTCCAATCGTCCCGGTGAGGATTAGACAAACGGCGATAAAAAAGTCTATCCCTATCCTGCAGTTGGGGGCACTGATTCCTCTCAATCATCTTCTTTAATAAAATATTTGCTTTCAAACCTCAGTGAAACTCGCTGTCGGAAAGGGTGAGGATTATTGGCCTCGACCAGGGCTACTTTGCCTTTAATGATCAGTTTCAGATTCTTGTCTTCGGCAAGGGACGGGGGCAGGTCAATGACCAGCTTCAGCTTGGACCCCAGCGCGATCGGGTTCATCAAATTGAAAGACGCCCCCTGGTGGCTGATGTAAAAAAGCACGGTCTTCTCTTTAAATGTTTTTCCTGCTGCATCTTGCCCCTGGACAAGGGTCGGGAGAGGGAGGTTGAAGGTTTGATCCTTCCTTGCCAGTTTGCCTGGATGAAAAAGCGAGGATTTGAATTCCATAGTCGCTTCCTTTTCCTTTTTGTAGAGCTTACCATGCCATGCCCTTTTTTATGGGTCAATCACCCTTTCGGATGAAATCAGGGGTGAATTTTTTTTTAAAGGAAGTAGCCCTGCGAATTTCAGCCAAGCCGGAGCTTTCCTTGACAAAAAACAGGGGGGCGGATAGAATGAGCCCTAAATTGAGAGAGTGGAGAAGTCCGTGGGCAATGACGAACGTTTGGTCAAGCAAATCACTCCCAAGAGTGAAGATTTTTCCAGATGGTATCTGGAGATCATCCGCAAAACGGAGATGGCGGATTACGCCCCGATGAAGGGCATGATGATCATCCGGCCGTATGGCTACAACATCTGGGAAAACATCCAGCGGCTGATGGATCAGCGGATCAAGGAATCGGGGCACGTCAATGCCTATTTCCCGCTTTTCATCCCGGAAAGCCTCTTCCAAAAGGAGATGGAGCATTTGGAAGGATTTGCGCCTGAAGTGGCTTGGGTCACCCAGGGGGGGCGGGAAGAACTCGAAGAGAGGCTGGCTGTCCGGCCGACATCGGAAGCCATTATCGGCTCGATGTATGCCAAGTGGATCCAGTCGTGGCGGGACCTCCCTCTTTTGATCAACCAGTGGGCCAACATCGTCCGCTGGGAAAAGGTGACCAGGCCGTTCCTGAGGACAACCGAGTTTCTGTGGCAGGAGGGACACACGGCTCACGAGACCTTTGAGGAAGCTCAGGAAGAGACCATCAAAATCCTCTATCTTTACAAGGAACTGGCTGAAACGGAGCTGGCCATCCCGGTGATCGAAGGGAGGAAAACTCTGAGCCAGAGGTTTGCCGGAGCCCTGGAGACCTATGCCATCGAGGCCCTGATGTCGGATGGAAAAGCCCTGCAGATGGGCACCTCCCATAACCTCGGACAGCATTTTTCCAAAGTTTTCGACATCCGGTATGAAGATCGCGACCAGAACCTCCAATATGTCTGGCAGACATCATGGGGAGTCTCAACTCGCTTGATCGGGGCTGTTGTGATGACGCACGGAGATGACTCTGGATTGAGACTGCCTCCTCAGATTGCTCCCATTCAAGTCGTCATCATTCCTATCTCCATCGGCAATTGGAAGGAGACCATCCTTCCTCTGGCCCAGCGGATCGAGAAAGACCTCCGCCAGTGCGGCCTTCGAGTGAAACTGGATGCGCGGGAAGAATTCACGCCCGGATGGAAGTTTTCCGAGTGGGAGATGCGCGGCGTTCCGCTGAGGCTCGAGATCGGTCCGAAAGATATTCAGGAAAGCCGGGTTGTTTTGGTGCGCCGGGACATCAAGAGAAAAGAATTTGTCGGTCTCGACGACCTATCCCAGCGGATTCCGCCGATACTCAAAGACATTCAGGTGTCGCTCTTTGAGCAGGCTTTAAAATTCCAGCGCGAAAACACGCATGACGTCCAGGATTATCAGATTTTCAAGGACACGATTGAATCAAAGAGGGGCTTTATCAGGAGCTGGTGGTGCGGAGACGCTGCTTGCGAAGACAAGATCAAAGAAGAGACGATGGCCACGATCCGGGTTGTTCCGTTAAACCAAGAAAAAGACAGGCCGGCTGGACAGTGCATCTACTGCGGGAAAGACGCCAAAGAACTTGTCTATTTTGCCAGGGCCTACTGAGGCCTTAAAATTATAAATTCAGGGGGTTTTGTTGTCCGAAAACGACAACGGGTTCACCGGCCCGAGGGAAAGCATGGTGGACACCCAGATTCAAGCTCGAGGGATCAAAGACGAACACGTTCTCCAAGCTATGCGCAAGGTACCACGCCATTTTTTTGTTCCTGATGACCTCAGGCCCTATGCCTATGCGGACGAGCCTCTTCCCATCGGCGAGGGGCAGACAATCTCCCAGCCTTATATCGTGGCCTACATGACGGAGGCCCTCGAGCTTAAAGGGGAAGAGAGAATCCTGGAGGTCGGGACAGGCTCCGGCTATCAAACGGCCATTCTGGCGGAAATCGTCAAGGAAGTCTATACCATCGAAATCGTTGGCTCGCTTTCGTCAAGAGCCCAGGAAGTGTTGCAGAGACTCGGGTATGCGAATGTCCGTTTTAAGATTGGCGACGGGACTTTCGGCTGGCAGGAGAATGCTCCTTATGATGCGATCATGGTAACCGCCGCCCCGCGCTCAGTGCCGAAGAGACTCGAGGAGCAGCTCAATCTATCCGGCAGGATGATTATCCCGGTGGGGGAGGGCTTTCAAGAGCTTATTCTTATTACTCGAGAAAAAAAGAACTTCAAAAAGAAAAAGCTTCTGCCGGTCCGTTTTGTCCCGCTGATTTCAACGCATTGAGACGGAGATGTCCGATGAAAAAAAAGCTTCTTTTGACTCTGTCTTTATTCCTGATTTTCTGTTCAGGGCAAGCAGTCAAGAACAAATTTATCAAAGTCTATTTTCCTGACGGGTTCTCGGTAACGGCTGAGCTGGCTGTGACCGATGAGGAAAGGCAGCAGGGACTTATGTTTCGCGAAAAAATCAATGACGATCAGGGCATGCTGTTCATTTTCGAAGACGAGGCGATCTATTCCTTCTGGATGAAGAACATGAGATTTCCCATCGATATCCTGTGGCTGGATGCCCAAAAGAGAATCGTCCACCTGGAATCGCGCGTCCCACCCTGCCAGAGCGACCCCTGTCCTTCTTACGTCCCGGATGCTGCGGCTACGTACGTCCTGGAGCTAAAGAGCGGGAGTGCGGAAAAGCACGGCCTTAAGCTTTACGACCGGCTCGAATTTGTCCTGCCGAAAAATATCAACGAACCTCAAAATCCACGACCTTAGTCGCGGTCTTTCCGCTGAGTTTATCTTTGAGCACGGCTTTAAATTTGTATTTTCCTGCCGGAACCTGGCCTCCCAGGGTGATGCTGTTCTGGGCAAAAAGGTCCATCACCGGAGCCCTGGTCGTGTAGTGAAAATCGAGAGCCTTGGGCCACTCCTGAAGGGTTTCACCTTTTTCATTCAGGAGAACCATGTCCTGGGTATACCAGATCTCGTAAAGTCCTTCCTTCTCGCTGGTAAAGACGTTGACCGGTTCGTAGTAGACCAGCAGCTCCCCGTCTTTACTCAGCACGGGTTCGGTTAAAGGAACATAAGAGCCGAAGCCGATGATGTTCGAGCAAAAAGTGAAATAGCGGAACCCCAACTCTCCTTTGTTTTGAATCTGGATGATCTTCTCCTTCAGGTTGAGAATTTCATCGTCTTGAGCCCGGCAGAGAGAGATGGCCAGAAGAATAATAGCGCCTGAGAGCAAAATTTTTTTCATCGAACCTCCTCGCTCATTCGACTTCTCCGTAACGGAGAAATTATAATTCAACAACAGCAAATTTCAAGAGAAAAAAGAGACCGGGAAGAGGCGGCGATTTCTTATAGTTTATTCCAGAGTCCTGCTTTGCTACGGAGCGATGGGGAGGATGCTCTATAACAAACAGGTTCTCTAACCGTCCTTCTGGAAAATGACCTTTTCCAGTTCCCGGGCGACGTTCTCGGAGGCCTTTTCCTGGCCGAGAATCTGTCCGATTCTCCGGAAGTCCGCTTTCATTTCTGCTCTCTCCTCTTCAGAAAAGAGGAGTGTTTTCGCCTCCTCCGCGAGCCGTTCGGGGCTGAACCGGCGCTGGATGAGTTCCGGGATGATTCTTTTTCCGGCCAGGATATTGACAATGCTGTAATCTTGAATTCTCAAGAGCCTGCGGAAGGGATAGTAAGTCATAGGGGAGACCCGATAAAAGGCAATAACGGGTGTTCCTAAAAGAGCTGCCTCGAGATTGGCAGTCCCGCACGCCGAAAGCGCGAGGTCCGAGTAAGCGATGGCTTCATAGCTATCGGCGTCAAGAATCTGGATGTCCTTTTCCTGAGCAGAGAGGAAACGGCTGAGATATTCCCGATCCAGGCTTTCCGCCAGGATTAAGAGAAAACGGACCGGAAACTCTGTTTTCATTCTGCGGACGGCTTTGAGGAGGACCGGCAGATTATTTTTCACTTCGGTCTTCCGGCTTCCTGGGAGCAAGGTCACGCTCTTTGTCTCCGGAGGGAGCGGATATTTTAGGAAAAAATCTTCCCGGCTCATCCGAGTTTTGACTTTTTCCTTAAGGGGGTGCCCGACAAATGATGCGGGTATGTCGTGTTCCTGGTAGAGTCCGAGCTCGAAAGGAAAAATAAGGCACATCCGCGAAACGACTTCTTTTATTGTCTTCAGCCTTCCGCTGCGCCAGGCCCAGACAGTGGGGCTGATATAATAAAGGACCGGAATTCCCGCCTTTTTGAGCTTTCGGGCCAGACGCAAATTAAAATCCGGTGAGTCAATAAGCACAGCAGCGAGAGGTTTTCTGGCCTCGATTTCCTTTTCTAGCCGACTGAATATTTTTTTGATGCGGGGAAGCCGAGAGATAACCTCAAAGATGCCGATGGCGCTCAATTCTTCGATCGGGAAAACGAGGTCCACGCCTTCCGCCTGCATTCTTTTTCCGCCTACCCCGAAAAAACAGAACGACGGCTGTTTCTTCTTGAACTCGCGGACGACATCGGCGCCGTATTTTTCGCCTGAATTCTCGCCAGCGACGATAAGGATGGAATTCATCGAGTCTTGGCGGGTTGACCGTAATAAACAATCTCGGGTTGTGTCTTTGGCCCCTGGCCATAATAGAAGAGCCATTTGTCGTAGCTTTCTTGTTCGTTATAAACCCGAATAGATTTCTTGGTGGAGCTGCTGACGACCCCCAAAATCTGAGCGTTTGGGATGGAGGGGAGGGCGCTCAGAGGGGCGACCATGATTTTCCGGGGAGAGAAACCCTGCTCTCGACCTTGGGCCTGCGGATTTTGCGAAGCGAGAGAGCCGCGTCGCTGCGGGGATGCGGGCCGTCCGGTTTGCTCTTGGTGAAGAATGATGTTCCACTCACCCTCAGGAGTCATCGGGTCCCGGTAGAGCCGGCGAAGGCATTTCTTTTCCACGAGTTCGTCGAGCGTCTCGGGGAATTTACCGGGATTCTTCAGCTGGAAAATACGCACAGCTTCGACGTATTGGTTGCCCCTGAAAATCAGTTCTTCCTCGTTTTCCCTTTGGATTTGGGTCTGCCAGACAGGAACCGCGACCATGAGGCCGATGCCCATGATGGAGATAACCAGCATAAGCATGATCAGTATATAGCCGCGCGGCTCTTTCATTTCTCTTGTCTCACCAGGTGTCGTAGGTTGTCCCGTCGATGGCTTTTTCTTTGGAGGCGGAATGGACATCTACGATCCCGAATTCCATGTTCGGGACAAGCTCCTCATAGGAGGGGTTCTCCCGGACTTCGACCCAGGAATCCGCTTTTTTGGTCATCGGGTCGGCGGGCAGCCGCCGGAGATAGCCATCATCCACCAGTGCTTGGAGGGAAGTCGGATATTTGCCCTTGTCCGTGTAATACTTGTCGATCAGGTTGCGGAGGACATAGAGATCTTCTTTCAAGACGGCTTCCCGGGCCTTTTTAAGGGAATATTTGTATTGAGGAAGCGCCAGCCCAACCAGGATTCCGAGGATCGTTAAAACGATGATGAGTTCAATAAGGGTAAATCCATTCTTCCGCCGATTCCGTTCCTTGTTCATGGATTCACCAATCCCGGTATTTTGTCCCGTCCAGAGCCGTGGCATTATTCTTGGTATAGACATCATAGACATTTTCGCCTCCCCAAACATCCGCGTCCGGGTCATCCTGATAGGAGCGAAGTCCCCAGTCGAAGGAATCCGTCATCGGGTCTTTGGGAATTCGTCTTAAAAACTTGACGATCTTTGAGCCGGACTTTTGGCCTTTTTCATCAGACTTTTCTTCTTTGAGTTCGACGCCTTTGACCAAGGTCTCAAGGTCAGGCGGATAACCTTCAGAATCCTCTTCCACTTCGATCTTTTTTTCGTCCGCCAGCTTTTTGTAAGCGTCGATGGCTTCCCGAATTATTCTCAGATCGCGGTGCAGCTCGATTTCTTTTTCACGTTTGACGGCAACCTTGGCCAGCGGCATGATAGCCGTGGCCAGGACAGCGAGGATGGCCACGGTTATCAGGAGCTCGATGAGAGTAAAGCCCTTTTTTGTCTGAAAAAGGTCGGCCATGTTCGTGCCGCTTCTTATTTTAAGACCTGAATTTATTCCCGGGCCGGCGATCGTCGCGATGATATGTCTTGCGCTGGTGATAACCCTCGGGTCTTTCTCCCTCGGGCGCAGAGGCGGGCCTTTCCTCGAGGGCTTTACGGCTGACGCGGACTTTATTGTCCTCATCGATGCTGATGACTTTGACTTCAAGGGTTTGCCCCATCTTGAGCACATCCCTGACGCTCTTGACCCGATAGTGAGCAATCTCTGAAATGTGGAGCAACCCGATAATGTTGGGCAGGATTTCAACGAAGGCTCCGTAATCCTCGATGCGGACGACCTTGCCCTGGTAAACTTTGCCGACTTCGGCCTCAAGGGTGATCTCGCGGATCATCTCTTTGGCCTTTTCCGCTGCTTGCATATCGGTCGAGGCGATAATAATTTTGCCGCCTTCCTCGATATCGATCTTGGCCTTGGTCTGGGCGATGATTTTCTTGATGACTTTTCCGGCAGGACCGATCACTTCAGCCACTTTCTCCGGGTTGATAAACAGGGTGATGATCCGAGGCGCGTAAGGCGAAATTTCCGGTCTGGGCGCCGGCAGGACAGCTTTCATTTTCGCCAAAACTTCCAGGCGGGCCGCCCGCGCTTTGAGCAGCCCTTCCCGAAGTATCTCGGTTGTAATGGACGGGATCTTCAGGTCGAGTTGAATGGCGGTGAGACCTTTTTCTGTGCCGGTCACTTTCAGGTCCATATCACCAAAATGATCCTCCAGCCCGGCGATATCCGTAAGAAGGGCATACCGCGGCCCGTCGGTGAAAAGGCCGATGGCGATGCCGGCGGGGGTCAGAGAAAGCGGGACACCGGCATCCATCAAAGCGAGAACGCCTCCACAAACGGTGGCCATCGAGGATGAGCCGTTGGATTCCAGGATGTCCGAGACGATTCTAATCGTGTAAGGGAAAACTTCCTCGTTGGGGATGGCGGGGAGAATGGATTTTTCAGCCAGAGCACCGTGCCCGATCTCCCGTCTTCCCGGCGCCCGCAAGAAAGAGACCTCACCGACAGAGAAAGGCGGGAAGTTATAGTGGAGCATGAACCTCTTTTCTGCTTCCTCGCCCAGCCCGTCCAGCCTCTGGACGTCCTCAAATGTCCCTAGAGTGACAGTGGCCAGACACTGGGTTTCTCCTCTCGTGAAAAGGGCGGAGCCATGGGTCCGCGGGAGGAGCCCCACTTCCATGGAGATCGGCCTGATTTCATCGAAGCTTCTGCCGTCCGAGCGCCTGCCCTGATTTAAAATCAGATCCCGGACGAGCTTCTTTTGCAGGTCATAAAAAATCTGTTTGGTCTCTTTGATTTCTTCCTCATTCTCGGGCGGGATCTCAGCTAAGAGCGTTTTCAGGATCCTCTCGCTTTCCAGTTCGCTTTCCTTTTTTATCTTGATCTCGATCGCCCTCAACAGGTCGGCGGAAATTTTCTTTTCGATTTTTTCGACTTTGCTCTGATCAACCGACTTGACCGTGAATTCACGCTTTTTGATATTAAGCTTCTGAAAAATGTCTTTCTGGGCTTCGATAATTCTTTTTATCGGCTCTTGAGCCAGGGCCACGGCCTCGACGACCTTGTCCTCTTCCACTTCAGTGGCTCCTGCTTCAACCATAATAGTGCCTTGCTCAGTGCCGACGACAACCATATTGAGCTGGCTTTTTTCGAGTTGAGCCGCCGTGGGATTGATGATGAATTCGTTGTCGCAATAGCCCACTTTGACGGCGCCGATGGGCGTCGTGAAGGGAATGTCAGAAAAGTAAAGGGCGGCCGACGCGCCGATGATTCCCAGCGTATCGGGCTCATTCTCCAGGTCGGCGGAGAGAAGGAGGGCGACGATTTGTGTGTCAAAGTGGTATCCGTCGGGGAAGAGAGGCCGGATCGGACGGTCGATCAGCCGGCTGACCAGGATCTCCCTTTCCGAGGGTTTGCCTTCGCGTTTGAAAAACCCGCCGGGGATTTTCCCGGCAGCGTAGGTGTTCTCTCTGTAATCGACGATGAGAGGCAGAAAGGGCCTTTCTTCTTTGACTTCTTTCTTTGATGTGGCCGCGCAGAACATGATGGTTTCGCCGTAGCGGACCAAGGCCGAGCCGTCAGCCTGTCTGCCGATTTTGTCAATCTCTATAGAGAGAAGACGGTTACTGATTTCAAGGGTGATGGTGTGAGGCATTTTCGTCTCTGGGCCGAAGCCTACTTGCGCAGGTTAAGCTTCTGGATGAGTTGTTCATAGCGGCTCTGGCCCTCTCTTTTCAGGTAGGCCAGAAGCCTTTTTCTCTGTCCCACGAGTTTCATCAGCCCGACCCGGGAAGTGAAATCTTTTTTATGAGTGATGAGGTGGTTGGTGAGGGAAATGATTCTCTCGCTCAGAAGAGCGATCTGGACTTCAGGTGAACCTGTATCTTCAGGGCTCAGCCGATTGTCCTGCATAATTTTTGTTTTGTGTTCTTTGATTAGCACTATTCTTACTCCTTCAATCAATTAATAATCTTAGCAGATTTGAGAGAGAATGTAAATCACTTATTCCATGGAGGTAAGCCTTCATTATTATGAAATATGATGTGCTTGCTATAAGCGCAATAATCTAAATCCAATAATGAACAGGAATTATTGAAGCATTCCCACTCAGCATCTATTTTTTTCCTGGAGAACGGAGGATGTCCTGGCGGCGGAGAAGTTCCTTGGCGTAACGGGAAGAAAAGCCTCCCTGCGTGCCTTTGACCTCCTCGAGCTTTTTCTCGATTTCGGCCAGAGTCAGCTTGTTCAGTTTCTTGCTTTTTTTGGGTTTTTCTTGAGCCTGTTCTGCTTTTTCTTCAGCCATTAATCTGTCCTTTCTCTCCTGTTAAGTCGGACTTTTTGTGTTTTTTGTCTTGCTTAGCATAGCAGAATTCGAGTTTCCAGGCAACGCCTTTTTGTCTGGCCAGGGCGGAAACTTGCTTGCTTGGGCTTAATTTAGTATAGTCAAAGGCCGTGTATTTTTTGTATTCCCTTTGTCTTTTCTTGGCTTTTCTCTTTTACACTCCGGTCTATTTTTTCCGGATGAAAATATGGCGGAGGGAACGACTCTATCTTCGGGAAAGGACAGGATTTCGGCTTCCCCCGAGAAGCTCGGCCGGGCCCTCGGTTTGGATTCATGCTGTCTCCGTCGGTGAAGTCCTGAGCCTGAGGAACTTGTTGTCTCAGATAAAAAAGAGGCATCCTTCCTGGCGGGTCTACTTTTCGACGCTGACCAATACCGGCTACCGCATAGCCAAGGAAAAGCTTCCGCAGGTGGACAGCGTCTTTTTCATCCCCTTGGATTTTGCCTTTACGGTCAAAAGGGTTTTTCGAGCCCTCAACCCGCAACTCCTCGTCTTAGCCGAGTCCGAGTTCTGGCCAAATCTTCTCCGGATCGCCAAAAGAAAGTGTCGAGCCACCCTTCTGATCAACGGGCGAATATCCCTTCGTTCGTTCAAGTCCTATCGCCGCCTCAAGCCGCTGTCTCTCAAGGTGCTCGAAAACATCGATTTCTTTCTGGTCCAGACGGAGCAGGATAAAGAGAGAATAGAGGATCTAGGCATTGACCCAAAAAGAATCAAGGTTGCCGGCAACCTCAAGGCTGAAGTGAGCTTGCCTTCCTTGGGCCGGGAGGAAATCCAGGCGCTCAGAAAGAATTTTGGCATTCCGGAGTTTAAAAAAATCATTGTCGCCGGCAGCACTCATAAGGGCGAAGAAGAGATAATCCTTGAGGCCTTTGGTGAAGCAAGAAAGGAGAAGGGAGACTTGATGCTGATCATCGCTCCCCGCCACCCCGAGAGAGCCGGAGAGGTGGAGAAAATCAGCGTGAATCTTGGCTTGAACGTCGTGAGAAGAACAAGTGCGCCTCCTGACCAACCCTGGGACGTGTTGGTCCTCGACACAATCGGCGAATTAGCCCATCTTTATGCCCTGGCCGATTTGACCTTCGTGGGAGGGAGCCTCGTCGCGCATGGAGGCCAGAATTTCATGGAGCCTGCTTTTTATGAGAAACCCGTCTTTTTGGGACCCCATCTGGGTAATTTTGCTCTCCTGGCGGATCAGTTTCTCCGTTCTGGGGCCGCCCGCGTCGTCTCCGGAAAGAAAGATTTAGCTGAGGCCTTCCTCATGAAAGACGAGAAATCGCTCCAGGACATGGGGAAACGGGCCAAGGCTCTGCTCAACGCGCTTCAAGGAGCGACAGAACGAACTCTCCAGTCGATCGAGAATCTGATGTCTGAAGGACAGACTTAAGCCTGAGACCGGAGTTGACCATGAAGATAGGAAAAAATCAAACCCGCTGGGTTGCCGTTTTCCTGGCAGGGACCATGCTCTTTGGTCTCTTGGGCCGAGGTCAAGCCTACAGTGAGACGAACTCTGCCGAGAACAAGTTCAATAAGGATTTCTTCATCAGGTTCGGAAAGGATTTCCAAGGCACTGTCAGCGCTCCTTTTCACTGGGGCAAAAGAGATTTTTTGAGGTTGGCGGCTATTTCTGGAATTGGGCTGCTCCTATATTCTTTTGACCAGGATATTTACGATCGGGTCCAAGAAAACCGCACTCCCGCTTCAGAGGACGCTTCTTCCGTTTTTTCTTATTTTGGTAATGGCGCTGTTCTTTTAGGGATCGCGGGAGCGCTCTATGCGGTCGGCGAGATCAACCATCAGGACGGCTGGCGGAAGACCGCTCTGTTGAGTATGGAGAGCCTTGCCACAGCTTCTATCTTTGTTTGGGGCATGAAAGCTGTCACCGGCAGAGCCCGGGCTCAGACGGGTGAATCAAGCCACAGCTTTCACCCGTTTTCTCTGAAGTCTTCCTATTGGTCCTTTCCTTCCGGCCACGCGGCTTCTGCCTTCGCGGTCGCTGCGACGATCGCGGAACAAACCGATAAAGTGGCCGTGGATGTTCTTGTTTATGGTGCGGCTACTCTTGTCGGACTCTCCAGGATTCATGACAACAAACATTGGGCTTCAGATGTGTTCATCGGGTCAGCTATAGGCTATTTTGTGGGCAAGAAAATCTCGGGTTTGAACCGTCCGCAGGCGAAACAAAGCGTGAGCCTCGGTTTCCAGTTTTCTCCTGACCGGCAGGCCTTGACTCTTTCGATCGGGTTTTGAAAAATAAAAAGGGCTCGAAGAGTCCTGAAAGGATGTTTAAGCATGAAGGAAAAAATGAACCGGCGGACATTCATTAAACAGACAGCCAAGGCGGCTGCCGTCGCTGGCCTGAGCGGCTGCGGTCCTCTCCTTCAAGGCTGTCGAGCGGGAAAGGAATATGACCTTCTCATTAAAGACGGGTTTATCTTCGACGGGCTGGGAGGTCCTCCTTTCCAGGCGGATATCGGCGTCTCTGGTGATTTGATCGTAACGATAGGGAAAATAAAAAATAGCCCGGGAAAAATCGTCGTCAGCGCCGAGAACCTGGCCGTCTCGCCCGGTTTCATCGATGTCCACGACCATACCGATGTCAGCCTGATCGTCAATCCCAAGGCAGAGAGCGTCGTTCATCAAGGCATAACTACCTTGGTCAGCGGAAACTGCGGGTCTTCTCCTTTCCCCATCGCCGCAGAGATTTTTGAAGAAGAAAAAGAAAGCGTCAAAAAGGTGTATGACCTGGACCTCACCTGGAAGGATCTGGCCGGCTTTTTTTCCCGGGTCGAGGAGAAAGGGATAGCCCTGAACTATACCACACTCGTCGGACACGGATCCATCCGGGGAGCTTCGATGGGGTTCAGCGACCGTCGGCCCACCCCTCCGGAGCTCGAACGGATGAAGGGCCTGGTCGAGGAGCACATGCGCGGCGGCGCCTTTGGACTTTCTTCCGGCCTGGAATACACGCCGGGAAGCTTTGCTCAACCTGAGGAAATTGCTGAATTGTGTCGGGTCGCCGCTCGGTTTGGCGGTGTCTATGCCACGCACATGCGGGATGAAGGCGACAGGCTGTTGGAATCTCTGGAGGAATCGATAAGCGCCGCGCGCTTTTCCGGCGTGCGCCTCCAGATCTCGCACTTCAAGGTGGCCTATCCTCGGAACTGGTCCAAGATTGATGCGGCCCTGGCCAAGCTCGAACAAGCCCGCGCCGAGGGGGTCGATATCTTCTGCGATCGGTATCCCTACATCGCCGGCTCCACCGGCCTCAGCTTCTACTTTCCGCCCTGGGCCAGGGAGGGAACCACGGAGGAATTTATGGAAAGGCTCAAGGATCCATCGTTGGACGCCAAGCTCCGCTCCTATGTGGCCGAGCAGGAAAAGAAGCTGGGCTCCTGGGATAAAGTCCTCCTTTCGGCCGTCGCTTCCGAGAAGAACAGGTACTTGCAGGGAAAAAATATACTCGAGGGCGCCCAGGAAAGTCAGAAGGATCCCTACGATTTCATGAGAGACCTTCTTGTTGAAGAAAAAGGGATGGTGGAGATGATCATCTTCATGATGAACGAAGACAACCTGAAAAGAATCCTGGCTCATCCGCTCGTCGGCGTCGGTTGCGACGGCGCCGCCGTGGCCCCTTATGGCATTCTTAGCCAAGGAAAGCCTCATCCGCGTAACTATGGAACGTTCCCTCGTGTCTTGGGCAGATATGGGCGGGAAGACAAGATCCTTTCCTTGGAAGAGATGATTAAAAAGATGACCTCCACTCCGGCCGGGCGATTCGGTTTCGAGGGCAGAGGCCGCATTAAGAGCGGTTATTATGCTGACCTTGTCATCTTCGACCCGGACAAGATTGAAGATAAAGCGACGTGGGAAAATCCCCATCAATATCCCGTGGGCCTGGAATATGTCATCGTCAACGGCCAGGTTGTTGTCGAACACGGGGAACATACCGGAAAGCTCCCTGGCCGGGTCTTAAAGAAAAAGGTTTAATGGATTGAAAAAAAGTTTGCTACTTTCTCTCTGTCTCTTCCTGGCGGCATCTGTGGCGGCGAGCGGCATGGAGAGCTTCACGATGCAATCTCCGCTCGGGACCGAGGTCGAATTCCTTGCTCCCTCCCTTGAGCCCGGCCAAATCATCCTGGCTAGAATCAAAGCCGCCTCCGGTGTAAAAAAAGTCTTGATTCACTTCCTGGATAGGACTTATGATTTGGAGCCCGCCGGCGAGGGCGGAGAGACGTTTGCCTTTATCGGCCTCGACCTCGGCCTCAAGCCGGGCACCCACGATTTTGACATCACCTTTTTTAGAAAAGACGGCCAGACAGAGCTGTTGGAAAAGGAATTTTCTTTTCCCGCCAAGGAGTTCCCCGTTAAAAAGCTCTGGGTGAAAGAAAGATACGTCACTCCGCCGCCTGAGGTCCGGGCGCGGATCGACTGGGAAGCCGAGCTTCTTCAATCCATTTACGGTATAGTTACGGCCCAGTGGCTGGGGGACGGCAAGTTCATCCTTCCGCATAATGGAGAAATGGCTGCGAATTTCGGCAAAAAGAATCTATAACAATGTGCCCCGCTCGACCCACTCAGGGGTGGACATATCGGCTCCGTATGGCTCCCCGGTTCGGGCAGCCAACTCAGGAAAAGTTGTCCTGGCCAGGGAATTGTATTTTAGCGGCAAGACGGTCATCCTGAATCACGGCCTCGGCCTTTACACGTACTACTGCCATTTTTCAAAAATCAAGGTAAAATTAGGCGACATCGTGAAAAAAGGGGACGCCGTTGGCCTGGTTGGCAGCACCGGACGTTCCACTGGTCCTCATCTTCACTGGGGCGTGAAAGTTCAGGACAGCCGGGTCGACCCCCTAGCCCTGCTGATCCTTCCGCTTTAGCTTTCTGCTAGCTGCACAAGTCAAAGAGAACCGAGCAGAGTTACGCCGCCATCAGTTCTTCAGGTAGGTCTCGAGCCAGTCCAGGACAGTTTTCCACCAGAGCTCGGCGTTCAAGGGCTTTAGAACAAAATGGTCTTCGTCGGGGAAATAGAGAAGCTTGGAAGGAACATTCTGGCGCTCGAGGGAGGTGAAAAATTGCAGGCCTTGGGAGAGAGGAACGCGGAAGTCGTTGGCGCCATGGATGACGAGACAGGGCGTCTTGAAATTTTTCACGTAAGTGCTGGGTGACCATTTTTGGTACTGTTCGGGATTCGTCCAGGGGGTTCCCTTGAATTCCCATTCCGGAAACCAGAGTTCCTCGGTTGATCCGTACATGGAGCGCAGGTCAAAAACGCCCGAATGGGAGATAAGGCAGCGGAACAGGTCGGTCTGACCTTCAATCCAGTCAATCATGTAGCCGCCATAGGAGGCGCCGGCGGCTGCGTTCCGGGTCATGTCGATGAAGGGATAGCGGCCGTGCAGGTAGCCCAGCCCCGTGATGATATCTTTATAAGGCTTTCCTCCCCAATCGCCGCTGATGGAGTCCGTGAAGGCTTGGCCGTAGCCCGTGCTGCCGTGGAAGTTGATCATGGCTACCACATACCCGGGCGCAGCGAACATTTCTGCGTTCCAGCGGAAGTGGAAGTTATCGCTCCAGGCACCTTGAGGCCCGCCGTGGATAAGCATGACCAGAGGGTACTTTTTGGCCGGGTCGAAGAAGGGCGGCTTGAGGAGAAAGCCATGAACCTTGTCCTTGGCTGCGCCTTCAAACCAGAACTCCTCGGCGGCAGGGAGCTCGAGCTTGGCCAGGAGGTCTCGGTTGATATCGCTGACCTGCCTAAGCTCCTTGCCCTCCAAGTCGAAGCAGAAAATATCGGCAGGATGATGGAGGGTCTGTTTGAGGAAGACGAGCGTCTTTCCGTCCGGCGAGATGGCCGGAGACGTGAGGAAATGCCCGTCAAGAATTTTTTCAATTTTTGTATCGGCCAAATCCAACCTGAAGACGGCTGTCCGCCCTTTTTCCTCGGAAGTAAAGCAGATAGAGGCGCTGTTCGGAGTCCACACGACTTCCCCGGCAGAATAATCCAGGCTTTCAGTGAGATTTTTTGTTTTTTGAGACCGTCTGTCGTAGAGCATCAACCTGTATTTATCGGTCTCGAATCCGGGGCGCAACATGGCTCTATAGGCGATATAGCGGCCGTCGGGAGAATAAAGAGGCTGGTTGTCGTTAGCCGGATTGTCAGTTATTTTTATTATCTCGCCTCCCGAAGTGGGGGTCAAAAAAATGTCGTTGTTTGTGCCCAGGCCGCGTTTGAATTCCGGGTCAATATTCCGGACGAAACAGACCTCTCCGCCGTCAGGTGAAAAAACATAGTCCTCGGCACCGCCCAGAGCAATCGGCGGAGCGTCATAATCACCGGGGGTCACATCGACCGCTTTTCCGCCCTCAGCAGGCATCACGAAAAGGTGCCTTCTGGTTCCATCGCTCCAGACGTTCCAGTGGCGGAAGAGAAGGCGGTCATAGATTCGCGCTCTAACCTGGCTCTTCTCTCGCTCCTCGATTTTTTTCTTATTGCAGTCGTCATCAGGACAATCAGGATAAACCGTAGAGGCGAAAGCGAGATGTTTGCCTGTTGGAGACCAGATAACGCCGGTGGCTCCGGCGGAAACGCGGGTGAGAAGCTGGGCTTCCCCTCCGGCAAGATCGAGCATAAAGATTTGGGGAGTTCCGTTCCTCGTGGATATGAACGCGATCTTTTTCCCGTCGGGCGACCAGCGAGGGTTGAAATCGGGTTGGGGGCTTGAAGTCAGGCGGCGGATTTCGCCTCCGCTCGAGGGGACAATCCAGATGTCACTGTTGCCGCGGTTGGCGGCCTTTTCCATCACAGTGATAACGAAGGCGATGAATTTTCCATCAGGGGAGAACCGCGGGTCGCTTGCTCTCTTGATGCTGATGAAATCATCAAAGCGGATCGCTTTTGTTTGGGACGCTGAGGCTCGGCCCGCCAGGACAAGGAAAAAAGCTAAGACCACGATCGGCCGCCGGTTCTTTTTCATAGCTCCTCCTTTTTTCTGAGAGTCCTTGTGTTAGTTATCTTACTTTTACTCTATTCGGAGCGATTCAGGCCGTCAAGAAAATTCCAGCCCCGGGGAAATATCTTGCCGACACGGACGCCCTTCAAATCCATCCTCCAAGGGTAGCATTTCAATCTCTGCCGCTCTGACCCAAGATTGCCGTTAGCATTTCCTCATTAGCCGTAGCCTTAGGTCATTCATCAAGATCGGAATAAAGGGCCGAAACCCGATGGGTGGCTCGGTTCGGGGGCCCGCCGCCGCCCGGAGCGTTTGATGCCACGGACTCTTTAGCATGGAAATCAACAAGATCGACCGCGACGGGCGCCGGGGGTGAACCAAGACAGGACCCGTCGGGCTTTCTAACGGCAATTTCGGGTCCGGGTGAGCCATTGACATACTTTCCTGCCGTCTTTATAGTATTACTTCTTTTTAAGACGGTTCCATGAGGAGAAATCAAACTTCTGTCAAAAACCGGTCGCTCACTGAGGCGATCAGGGCTGCTTACACCGCTGGCCAAGAGGATGAAGCTCTCGAGCCGATCATAAGAGTCAATCCATCAGGAGAACCCAGGGGCAGGCTCAATCAGGGAGATTATGTTATTTTTTATGATATCCGGGGGGAGAGAGAGATCGAGCTGACGCACAGTCTGACCGCCGCCCGCTTTCCCTATTTTTCTCGGAAGAATGATCTCCGCCTCAATTTTGTGACCATGATAACCTACGACCCGGCGCTTGAGGTCAAAGTTGCCTTTCCCAAAGATGATAAAATCAAAGCCACGCTTACGGAAGTCATCGGCCGGGCGGGCCTTCGTCTGGCGAAAATTTCAGAGTCAGAAAAAGCCGTGCACGTCGGCTATTTTCTGAACGGAAAAAGCGACGATATCTTCCCCGGGGAAGAGAGGTTTGTCATACCCTCTCCCTCTGGCCTAGACTCCTACGTTCAAAAACCGGAAATGAGCGCCGATCTCGTGGCTGATGAGGTGAGCGCAAAAGTCAAAGACCCTTCTTACTCCGTCATTATTGCCAATCTCGCCAATGTCGATGTGGTCGGGCACAATGACAACAAACCGGCTGCCCTGAAGGCCGTGGAAACCGTGGATTTAGCGCTCGGGAGGATCGTTGAAGATTGCCGCAGACAGAGAGTGTCTTTGATCGTGACTTCCGACCACGGCACCGTCGAGGAATGGCTCTATCCCGACGGAACGATCAACACCGGCCATACCAAGAATCCGGTCCCGTTTATCCTGGTTGATTTTTCCTCGGGAAAACGGGAGGAATGGAGTTTGAAAGAGCAGGGGGAGCTTGCTGACGTGGCGCCGACCGTACTCGATTTACTGAGGCTGAAAAAGCCGGTCGAAATGACGGGAGAGAGCTTAATCCTCAATTCGTCTCCTTCAGAAAAAACAGGACGAAGGGTCGTGCTCCTCATTTTGGACGGCTGGGGATTGAGGGCAGAGACAATAGGAAACCTCATTCATGACGCCCGGACACCCCATTTTGACAGGCTTTGGTCGGATGTTCCCCATTCACTCCTTAAAGCTTCAGGTGAGGCGGTGGGCCTGCCCTCGGATACAGTCGGAAACTCAGAAGCCGGACACCTTCATCTTGGCGCAGGGCGCCGCATCCTTCTTGACCGGGTTAAAATCGATAAAGCTATCGAAGATGGAAGTTTTTTTCGCAATCCTGCTTTCCTCTGGGCTGTGAACGGGGCCAAGAGAGAGAAAAGACCTCTGCACCTTCTGGGCATTGTCTCCCATTACAGCTCCCACGGGGCCCTTGAGCATCTTTTTGCGCTCCTCCGTCTGGCGAAAGAACACGGCTTGAAAAAGGTCTACATGCATGCTTTTATCGGTCGAAGAGGGGAGAAACCGGAGAGCGGGGCGATCTATGTGGAGAAGGTTGAGGAAATGGCGAAAACTCTCGCTGTGGGAAAGATCGTTACCGTCATGGGCCGGCACTGGGCTCTCGACCGGGAGGAGAATTGGGATCGCCTAGAAAAGGCCTATCGCGCTCTTGTCTATGGAGAAGGGACTAAAGTCTCAGGCTGACCGAGGTTTTGGAATGGTTGAACTTTTTCGCCTTCACTCTCGTATTTGAGGTTTGAGGCCCTGAAGATATAAAGACATGATTGTCGAACTCAAAGACATACATTTTAGTTACGGCCGCATCAAAGCGCTGGAAGGTATCACTCTGAGTTTGTCCGAGGGCGCGGTCGGGCTCCTCGGTCCCAACGGTGCCGGCAAGAGCACTCTTCTCCGGCTCCTTCTGGGGTTCCTGGCCCCTCAAAAGGGGGAAGGACGCGTCCTCGGCTATGACATCCGGCTGGAGCAGACTCAAATTCGGAGGCATGTGGGCTATATGCCCGAAGATGACTGTCTCATTCCCGGGATGGATGCTGTGACCTTCACCGCTCATTTCGGCGAGCTCTCCGGGATGCCCCGCCAGGAAGCTATGAAGAGAGCCCATGATGTTCTTTATTATGTGGGCTTAGGAGAGTCACGGTACAGGCTTCTCGAAACCTATTCGGCGGGCATGAAGCAGCGGCTCAAACTGGCCCAAGCCATCGTCCATGATCCCAGGCTTCTTTTTCTCGATGAGCCGACCAGCAACCTGGATCCTCAAGGCCGGAAGGAAATTCTCGAATTGATCAAAGAGATTTCTTCCAAAAAAGATATTCAGGTGTTGATTTCATCTCATATCCTCACCGACATCGAGTCCGTCTGTTCGGATGTGGTTATCCTGAACAAGGGGCGGCTGGCCGCTCAAGGCAAAATCAGCGAGCTCAGGCAGCTCCACTTCAGGCTTTATGAGGTCAAAGTTAAAGGAAACGGGGAGGGGTTTATCGAAAAACTGAAGGCGCTGGGCTACAAAGTCGATGAGACCGAGGACAAGCTGCTGAAAGTCTATATGCCGGCTGAAAGAGAAATCCTCGAATTTTTCCAGGCGGCGGAAGAAGAACAGGTCCAAGTCCGCATGTTCATCAGAAGTCAGACCTCACTCGAGGATTTTTTCGCCAAAGCGGTTGGGGTAGATTGATGACGATCAGAGAAAAAGGTTACTTCCACTGGGACGGCGTGCTCAAAGAGAGGAAGCTGCCGTGGTGGCCGATCACCCGGCTTAACATCAAGCTCGCCTTCAAGAAGAAATATTTCAAGTTCATCTATTTCGGGTCTTTTATCCCCGCGCTTGTCTTCCTGGTGGGGATCTATGTCTCCGAGAGAATCGAGGATTTCCGGTACATGGTCGGGGGTTCGCAACAGATTCTTGAAGTCAATCCGGCTTATTTCAAGACTTATTTCACCGGTGATTTTCTACTTTTTCTGATGGTCATGATCCTCGTGGTCAGCGGGGCCGGCCTCATCGCTGATGACCTCAAATACAATTCTCTCCAGCTTTATTTTTCGAGGCCGCTCCAGAAGAAAGATTACTTGATCGGAAAGGCGGCGGTCATCTTCTTTTTCCTTCTGCTTCTGACCGTCGTTCCCGGGCTTCTCTTTATCATCTTCAAAATCCTCTTTTCCGGCAGTTTTAGGTTTATCGCCTCTTATCCCTGGCTGCCTTTGTCCATCATTGTCTTTTCCCTGATCCTGGTCTGCTTTTTCTGCTTTTACACGCTCCTGCTTTCTTCGCTGAGCAAGAACAGAAGGTACGTCTCCATCCTGATTTTCGCCGTCTATCTTTTTTCAGACGTACTTTTCGGCTTCTTCTACGGGAATTTCAGGAAGCCGGCCTTTGCTCTTCTTTCCCTTAAAGCCAACCTTCAGCAGCTGGGAGCTTTTATTTTTAAGCAACAGCCGGCTTACTCGGTTCCCTGGTATTGGTCCTTTCTCATCGTCCTGGGAATTTGTTCTCTGTCGTATTTCGTGCTGAAAATCAAAGTCAAGGGAGTGGACGTCGTTAAATGACCGCCGTGATCGAGACGAGCAAATTGTCCAAATGGTACGGGAATGTCCTCGGGCTAAGCGACGTCACGCTCGAGATTGAGCCGGGAATCACCGGGCTTCTCGGGCCCAACGGTGCCGGGAAGTCGACTTTTCTCAAGCTCCTCACCGGACAGATCAAGTCCAGCATCGGGGGGGTGGCCATCTTCGGGCAAAGAGTCAGGAACAACTATGCTCTTTTTTCGCGCATCGGTTTCTGCCCTGAGCAGGATTCCTTCTATGAGGAGATGACCGGCTGGGAATTTTTGACCAGCCTTTTAAAGTTGCAGCACTTTTCCGAAGCTGAGGTTAAAACGCGGGCGGAGCAGGCGTTAGAGGTTGTGGAGCTCTCCGGAGACAAGGATAGATTGATCAGGGCCTACAGCCGGGGCATGCGTCAGAGGCTCAAATTTTCCCAGGCGATCGCCCACGACCCCGAAATCATTATTCTGGATGAACCCCTGAACGGGATGGACCCGCTGGGAAAGCGAAAAATCATCCGGCTGATCAAAGACTATAAAGGCGGAGGGAAGACCGTCATCGTCTCGAGCCATGTGCTGCCCGAGATCGAAGCCTTGACCAAGAACATCATTCTCATCCACCAGGGCAAAATTTTTGCCAAGGGCGATATTCATTATATCCGGGACCTGATCGAGAGCCACCCGCATATGGTTTCCATCAAGTGCGCCGAGCCCCGCCGTCTCGGTTCTATGCTGATAGAAGAGGATTTTGTCCTGAAGCTCCATTTCGGCCCGGACCCCAAATCTCTTCTCGTCGAAACGAATAACCGGGACAAGTTTTTCAGCCTGCTGCTCTCCCTTCTGGTCAAGAACAGAATTGAAGTCGAAGAGATCACTTCTCCCGATGATAATCTGCAGGCCGTTTTTGATTATCTCGTAGGTAAGTAGGATGAAAGACAAATATTCTCTCGGGCGCGTTTTTTCCGTTTTCTTTACCCTGGGAAGGAAGGCCCGCCGGACCAGATTCTTTTTGCTTTTGAGCTTGCTGCCCGCCGCTGTGGCCATCATCATCAAATTCAACCAGGCCTTCTCGCAGAGACATCCCCCAGGCGGCATCTATCTTTTCAGCAATATCATCATGCTTTTTTACCTTCAATTGATCATCTTGATCTTGGCTCTTTTCTACGGAACCTCAATTTGTTCTGAGGAAGTGGAGGGCAAAACGCTGACTTATCTTCTCACCCGTCCTATTCCTAAACCGGCCATTATCCTGGGCAAGTACTTTGCCTATAGTGTGATCGTCATCGGCCTGGTCAGTCTGGGCCTGCTTTTTTCTTTCGTTGTTCTCAATATCGACCATCTTCTCGACTGCTCTCTCTACCTGACGCTGTTCCGCTATTGGGGAGTTTTAATTTTGGGGATCATCGCCTATACCGCATTTTTTGCCTTTTTTGGAAGCTTTTTGAGGCGGTCCATCTTTTTTGGGCTTCTCTTCAGCTTTGGCTGGGAAAGCGTGGTCCAGTATTTTCCCGGGTCGACCCAGCGATTTACGATTGTCCACTACCTAAAATCTTTTCTGCCTTCTGCCTCTTCGGGGAGATTCTCCTTCCTGACCTTCCGGCTGGAGCCGACCAAGCCGGGAATCGCCCTTATATGTCTTGTCCTGATGACGGCGGGCTTTTTAGGGCTGGCTTGTCTGCTTTTTTCTCTTAAAGAATATATTCTCGAAGACTAATTCTCGTTTTCTGTCTGGGGTTTCTGGCCCTTCATCTTCTCACTCAGGCTCTTGATGATGTCTTCCGGAATGTTGGCGCTGATCTTGACAAAGTCGGGGGCCGCGGTGATTTCGATCCTGTTCAGGAGTTCGCCCACTTGAGGCTCTTTGGAAGCGGCTCCCGCGCCCAGGGCCTTGAATCCATTGAGAGCATCAGCCATTTCCTTGTTTTTCTTTTCATCCGGGCTCATAGCCTTGATCTCAGCCAACAAGCTATTGTCCTTATAATCAAATGACAGAAGGATGGACTTGATGTCCGCAAAAATGTTCAGCATGGGGTTATGGGAAGCCGCCTGCTGCAGGGCCCCCGCCGGAACCTCGAAAGCTCCCCAAACCATGGCGGCTTTATTGGTGCCCTTCATCAGGGCGGAAAGCGGCTCGTTTTTCCAGATATTCTCCGCTTTTTTCTGGCTGACATCGATGACTTTCTTGACGGCGGCATCGGTACCCAGGATGATGTTGGAATCATCAAGAAAAGCTCCGCTGAAAGGCTTTTTCTCGTCGGTCTGAGCAGCCTGATATATTTTTATCCCGTTGTAGTCGGCTTCCGTCAATTCTCCGCGTTCCTTTTTCACCATGGCCAGAAGCTGGTCCTTATTGTACTTAAGATTGACGATGACAACTCCCTCCTGCGCCTTCTCTCCGCCGGCCAGGCCGGTCATCCCGGCGACGAAGAAATAGAGGTCCTTTTGCGGGTCGATGCCGGTCTCCTGGATAAACTCCTGGTATTTCTTAGGGTTTTCATTTTCCTTGATGGCTTTTTCGACCATATCGGTTTTCATTATTCTCTGAGCGTCGACGACAATAACTCCGCCGGCTTCTTTAGGCAGAAGAGAAAGCATGTCCTCTGCTTTGGCCGACCCGGCTTTGGGTGCTATGGATTTATTAGAGCAGGACAGAAGAAAGAAAAAAGCAAAAAGAATGGCAAGACCTATAGCCGCGAATTTCTTCATTTTGACTCCTCCTTTCCAGTTATACGGAAAAACATGCATGTGAGTTTTTTAACTATACCAGATCGGTTGGAGAGGAGCAATCTTTTTTTGAAACGGGACCGGGTCAAGGAATTTCTGACTTCAGAAGAGTCGACAAAATGATCAGCGGGTGAACAAGTAGCGGATGCCGATGGCTCCATACAGGTCAATTTCATTAAAATTGAAGGAGGGGACAATTTCAATGAAGATATTCAGCGGCGATTTTTTGGTGAAAAAATCAATCCCCAGAGGCACGCGGAACCAGGCGCTGTCATGGTCCTGAAAGATGATTTTTCCCCCGGCGCCGAGGTAAAAGGAAAACTCCACATTTTGATCGCTGGCGATACGAACGCCGTAAAAAAGATAATCGGCGTGGATGTGAAGCTGATACCCTTCCATGGCCGACCAACCGACGGCTCCGTCAATAGCCCCGGATTTCTTCAGCCAGGTTTTGACCGTCAAGCCCGTTGGATCGAAAATAATGAGCCCCAGTCCGTACTTGTTTGCCTGGCCGAAGGAGGTGCCTCCTAAAAGAAAAATGACGGCCAAGAAGCCCAGCAATATTTTTTTTATCACGACCGGTCTCCTCTCTTAGAGTTTCTCTAAGGTCTTAGTTTATTTTGTCGACTATTTTAACGCAAAAAGGAAAAAATTGGAAAAAACCCAGTTTCCGCTGAGGTTGATTTATTCCACGGCCGGAAGTAATGTATAAGGTCAGAAGAAAGACTGGAGGATAAACAAGTCCGAGCTTGTCAGCACGGAAATAATCCAGAAGGAGGCGCCATTGTCCAGGACGGCATTTCAAGAGCTTGTCTTGAACCGCCGGAGTGTCCGCCGGTATCTGGATATACCTGTGGAGAGGGAAAAAATTCTGACCTGTATCGAGGCGGCCCGGTTGGCGCCCTCGGCCGCGAATGTCCAGCCTTGGCGCTTTTTAATCATCGACGATGCCGAGATTAAGGCCAAGTTTGCGGCCGAGGTCTTCTCGGGGGTTTATTCCTTCTCCCGGTTTGCCGCCAAAGCACCGGTCCTCATCGTCATTCTCGGCCGGCTGGATATCGTTGCCAACAGGCTCGGCCGGCAGATCCAGGATATCTCTTACTACCTCATTGATATCGGCATAGCCGGAGAGCATCTCGCCCTTCAGGCAGAGGAGCTCGGACTCGGCACCTGCTGGGTCGGCTGGTTCAATACCAGAAAGGCCAGAAAGTTCTTTAGAATTCCGCGAAAATACAAGGTTGTCAGCCTCATGGCCCTGGGTTACTACGAAAAGAGGGCTGGGGGTGAAAAAAAGAGGAAATCCCACGAAGAAATTGCCTGGTTTAACCGGATAGGGGATTGAAGAATCCTGCTCGGCGCAACTGTCAGTATTTTTGACAATCGTTGTCCTCAGCAAGAGACACCATCGTTTTTTTCTTCGCGCCGGTCATGGCGATCAGGCAGGAAATCCTGAGAATCTTGGCATAAAATTTGCTGTAACTAAAAATTGCTAGGAATATGCTGATAATTGCCAAGGCTGGAGTGACTCAGTTTGTCAAATAATCGGAGGAGTGGTATTCTATAGAGGAGGGTGACAGAGCCTTTTAACGAAAAAGACCGGGTCAGATTGCTTAAAGGACATAAATCTGATAGAATTTATAGGAATTATAGGATATAGGCTGCTTTTGCTCTGAAGATAAGGAATGATGAAGGATTGAGGAGGGAAACGATGAAAAACATAATCAGACGGAGGACCTGGGCTTCCCTTTTTATCCTGAGTTTAGGTTTGGCTTTCTTAAGCTCCAGCCTATCTGCCCAGTATTTCGGCCGGAACAAAGTCCAGTACCGGGAGTTCCACTTTGAGGTCCTGAAAACCAAGCATTTTGATGTCTATTATTATCCTTCATTTAAGGAGGTCGCCCAAGAGTCGGCTCGAATGGCCGAGCGCTGGTACGCCCGAATTTCCCGGATCCTTAACCATGATCTCAAGGGCCGTCAGCCCCTTATCCTTTACGCTAGCAGCCCAGAATTCCAGCAGACCACGGCCATTCCTGATATTCTCGGCGAAGGAACGGGAGGAGTCACCGAGTCCCTCAAGCGCAGGATTATCCTGCCGGTCGGATCTTCTTTGTATGAGACCGACCATGTCATCGGGCACGAGCTCGTCCACGCTTTTCAGTATGATATTATGAATGCAGTCGGACCTGGCGGAGGCGCCGGGGGTGCCGGAGCTCAGCGCGTTCCCCTCTGGTTCATCGAAGGTTTATCCGAATATATTTCCATCGGCTCGGTGGACGCTAATACGTCGATGTGGATGCGGGATGCCACGCAGAGGAAATTCCTTCCCCCTATCAAAAAAATGGGCAACAATTATAAATATTTCCCTTACCGCTACGGCCAGGCCCTGTGGGCTTACATCACCGGCAAGTATGGGGATGAAATGGTCGCGCGACTGATGAAGGGAGTGGGAAGAGTCGGGGATTTGGACTCGGTCATGACCCGAGTTCTTGGCGTTACGCCAGAGGCCCTGTCCAAGGAATGGCACGAGGCCTACGGCAAAGCTTACGATCCCCTTCTCAAAGAGACCCATTTGACCGATCCTTTGAGCAAGGTTATGTTCAAAGGCACGGAGGATAATAGGTACAACGTTTCACCGTCTCTCAGCCCGAACGGCAAAGACGTCATGTTTCTTTCGACCAGGGACCTTTTTTCCATCGATCTCTACCTGGCCGATGCTCAGACGGGAAAAATAAGGAAGAGGATAACCCAGACAGCCACTAACCCCGAGTTCGAAAGCATCCAGTTCATCCGGTCTGCCGGCGCCTGGGATTTTCAGGGAGAACATTTTGTTTTTGGCGCCATCACCAAAGGCCGGCCTATTCTGACTGTTTTTGATGTGTCCAATGATGAGCTCGTCGAGGAGATTCCGTTCAAGAATCTGAGTGAAATTTATAGCCCGACCTGGTCTCCCGATGGGAAATATATCGCCTTCTCCGGTATGGCTGGCGGCAAGACAGACCTTTATATCTATGACCTGGGCTCAAAAAGCTTGAGGCAACTTACGGACGACCTTTTCTGCGACCTTCAGCCGGCCTGGTCTCCGGACGGGCATTCTATCGCCTTCGTGACCGACCGGTTCGGCACAGACCTCTCCCTTTTGAGCTACGGCGATTACGAGCTGGCGCTCATCGACCCCGATTCGGGCAAAATCCAGAGACTCCAAGGTTTCACCGGGGCCAAGAACATCAACCCGCAGTGGTCTCCCGATTCGCAGAGTCTCTACTTTCTCTCCGACCAGAGTGGCAAGGCGGATGTCTACCGGCTTGATTTGGGCTCAAAAATAATATCCCAGGTAACCAATCTCTACACGGGCGTGAGCGGCATCACTGAATCGAGCCCGGCCATCTCTGTGGCCCAGAAATCCGGTGAACTGGTTTATAGCCAATATGACGCCAGCGAGTTTTCTATTTATTCCATAGACAATTCTGAGGCTCTCCAAGGAAATGCAGCCTTAGCCAAGTTCGGAGGAGCGCTGCTCTCTGTCCTGCCACCGCGCCAGCAGCCCAGCGGAGCCCTTCTCGGTCTCTTGAAGAATCCGTTGTTCGGGCTGCCCGAGCAGACAGAATTCCCCGAGTCATCCTACAAGCCCAAGCTGACCCTTGACTATGTCAGCTCTCCTACGGTTGCCGTTGGCGTCGACCGATTTGGCACTTACAGCGGCGGCGGTGTCACTCTCTTTTGGACAGATATGCTGGGTTACCACACGGTCGCCACAATGGTCCAATCCACGAGCCGGCTGAAAGATGCGGCTGCTCTCGTCGGCTACCAGAACTCAGAGCACCGGTTTAATTGGGGCGGGGTGGCTCAGCGCATGCCTTACGTTATCGGATCTTATTCGGCATATCTGGGCGATTATTACGGCGAGCCAGCTTACATTGAGGAAGATTATCTTTTCTGGCAGATCAACTATCAACTTTCCGGGTTCATCGCTTACCCTTTCAATTCTGTCCGCCGCTTGGAGTTCGGCACCGGGTTCAGCTATATCGATTTCGACCAAGAGATTATAACATACGCCTATTCTTTGTATGACAATACCCTGATCGCCCGCGATGTCCAAAAACTTCCTTCTCCTAAGAGCATCTACTTTTACAATACCAGTGCGGCCCTCATCTATGATAGCTCTCTTTGGGGTGCAACCGCTCCAATCCTCGGTCAGAGCTATATCGCCGAGTTTTCCCCGACCATCGGCTCCATCTTCTATTATGGTGTTCTGGCCGACTACAGGCGTTATTTCATGCCGGTGAAGCCGTTTACCCTCGCTTTTCGCGTTCTTCATTACGGCCGCTACGGAAGAGATGCCGAGGATAACCGCCTCTGGCCGATCTATATCGGATACGACAGCCTTGTGCGCGGCTACGACTATTATAGCTTTGGAGGTGACGAGTTTGTTCCCGGCCAGGGAAGCTTCGACATGAACCGGCTCTGGGGGAGCAAGATGCTGGTGGCCAACGCCGAACTCCGGTTTCCGCTTTTCCGCGTCCTGGGGATCGGGAAGGGCTATTATGGAGTATTTCCGGTCGATTTTATTGCTTTCTATGACGTGGGGCTGGCTTGGTGGGATAAAATATTACCCCCTTACCAGACCGTCGACTTTCACCATGCCATCCGTGACCCCGTCTCCAGTGCCGGAGTCGGGCTGAGGGTAAATGTCTTCGGCTTCCTGGTCCTCGGTCTGAACTACGTCTATCCGTTTGACCGGCCCCAAAAAGGCTGGTTTTTCCAGATCAGCTTCTACCCCGGGTTTTGACGAACTCTCAGCTGGCTGACGAGGCGGATCAGGTTCGCCAAGGTCAATCAAAATTATCGCCGGAGGATTATCTTATAATACCGCAGGTCCCTAGATTTCCCGAGTTCAGGCCTCTCAGTCTCGAAGACCAGGATATCATTCGCGATTTTCTTTGGAAATACCAGCCCCGGACATCAGAACTGACCTTCACCAACCTTTTTATCTGGCGCTCCCGCTATGAGTGGCACTGGGCTGTGGACAAAGAGTGGCTGATTCTTCAGAGCACAAAAGATGCTAAAAATCCTTTTTTTCTTCAGCCCATAGGTCCCGGACCGCGGGTTGAGATTGTCCTTAAGATTCTCCGCTGGCTCAAGGAAGAGAAGGACATCGCCGAGGGGCGTGTGGAGCGAGCCGACAAGCGTCTCTTGGCTGAAATTACGGGGGCGTCTGTTTTCCAGGTGGAGCCATCGCGCGAGCATTTTGATTATGTCTATCGCAGTGAAGATCTTATTTCTCTCCGAGGAATGAAGTACCACGCCAAGCGGAACTATATCAACAGATTCGAGAGCGGCACGGATTATCAACTTGTTCACTTAAGCGGGGAAAACCTGGAGCAGTGTGCCGAGTTCGAGGAGCGCTGGTGTGGATTCCGGCGCTGCGAGGAGGACCTGAACCTCTCGGGTGAATGGGAGGCCATCAGGCAAGCCTTGGCTCATTACCAGAGATTGAAGGTCGAGGGCGAAGCGATAATGATTGACGGCAGAGTTGAGGCTTTTACCTTCGGAGAGCTCTTGAATGCCGAGACTGCCGTGATCCACATCGAGAAGGCCAACCCGGAGATTCCCGGTCTCTATCCGCTGATCAACCAGAAGTATTGCGAGAAATACTGGAAGAAGGTTTCCTACATCAACCGGGAACAAGACTTAGGGGAAGAGGGCCTGCGCAAAGCCAAGCTCTCCTATCATCCGGATCATCTTGAAGAGAAGCACAAGATTCGGCTAATAGAATAGAGCCTTAATGTCAAAAAAGCGTCGAGGCCGCGGCTCCAGGCTTTGCTGTCAACGAGGCCGGCCGCTACGGCATCATGCTTTTCTCCTTGAATGCGAGCGGACTTGACCAGGATTTCACCATGTCATCTGATTTCGCGGAGCAGCTCCTCGATGCGGGCCAGGCCTTTTTCGAGATAATCGGGCTCCGAGCCAAACCCAAACCGAAGATGATGGTCCATCTCGAAGTGATCACCGGGAACGATGAGGACGTTTTTCTCATGGATAAGCCTCGTCACGAGCTCGGTGGAGTTGATTTTCAGGTTGTAACGGACGAAGGTGATCGCCCCTGCCTGCGGCGGAATGAAGGAGCAAAGGTCCCCCAGGCTTTCTAGCCAGGAGCGCAGGAGCGGATAGTTCTTCTTGAGAATGCGGCGGGTTCTCTGGAGAATTTTTTCTTTATTGGCGGGGGAGAGGGCGATCTGGGCCAGCTTGTCGCTGAGAATGCTCGGGGAGATCGTCGTGTAATCGTGATAAGGCCAGGTTTTTTTGATAAAATCTTCCGGCCCGACGATCCAGCCGATCCTGACCCCGGGCAGGCCATAAGCTTTGGAGAGGCCGTTGACGATGACGATTTTGTCATATTTACCCCAAAAGCTCGGCGTGACCTTGCCTTCGCGCTCGGCTCCCTGGTAAACCTCATCGGCGATGATCCAGGCACCGGCTTTCTCGGCCTGTTCGATGATCGCCGCCATGGCCTCTCGGCTCAGGACCGCGCCCGTCGGGTTATTGGGATTCGTGACGATGATCAATTTTGTCTTTTTGGTCACAAGACTGCCCAGCTCGTCGAGGTCCGGAGCCCAGCCCAAACCTTCCCTCAGCCAGAACGGCTTGACCTTGGCGCCGAATCCTCTGAGGAGTCCCCACATCTGCATATAATTGGGCAGCATGAATATGACTTCGTCCCCGGGTTCGATATTGCTCCACACCAGGAGAAAATTGGCCTCCGAGGAGCCGGCGGTTGTCAGAATTTGCTCAGCGGTGATTCCCGGATAGAGCTTGGCGATGGCTTCCCTGAGCTCGGGAGTTCCGTTGGTCTGACTGTAACCGAGGCCGACCTTTAAGATTTCCTGGAGCTCGTCCTGGCTGATCAGCTCTTCAAGGGAAAGAGGATGGACGCCGCTTTCCGAGAGATTGATGTCTACCACGTTTTCCCAGGTGGACTGCATACGTTCCATTTTGAATTGTTCGATTTTCATGGCCGTCTCCTTTCTTTTTCGGAGTCAGATTTCGACCTTGAAGGGACGTTTCAGGGCAAACCCGAAAAGGATGGACAGCGCAAAATAGGCGATGAGCCAATGCAGGCGCAAACCGAGGAAAATCATCCTTTTCGGAGGATAGGCGACTTCGACAGATTTGACGGGAACCTGGCTGGGAAAAGGCTTTTCTCCGGGGTTCAGGACCTCCTCGAAAAACCGGCGTTTCACTTTGACCGGAGAGATTCTGTCCAGAGACCCACGGCCCACGGCGACGGATTTGGCCAGGCTGTATCCTCCGATTTTGAGAGCGAGTTCATGAACTCCCTCTGCTCTGGCCCGAAGTCTCCAGTCGATCTCTTTCTGCTCTTCGAGGCGAAGCGGCGGCGTTTCGACCTCGATTCCGGGAGGGGCTTCAAGTAGCGCTTCCAATTCCATCGGTTTGACGCTTTCTTCGAGCTTCACTTTGAGGATGGCGGATTCTCCCGGACGCAAGGGCTCATATCCGAACCAGAGGTTGAGCTGGATGAGTATGAGGACCAGAGGAACCATCATCACCAGCATGGGCTTTGCGGAGTAAGCTATGTAGCGCAGATTGGCTCCGAGGATCTGTCCCTGAGCTTTCATGGTGACACCCATGTTGTCCTTGAAAAGCCTGAGTTCGAGGAGATGCGCCTTGATCTTGTCTTTGACCTTTCTTATGCCTTCCTGGTTGGACGTCAGGCGGAAGACAAAGAGCATCAACAGGCCGGTCAGCAGTGAGATGAAGGCCATCCCGAACCAGGCATTCAGATGGCGAAAAGGAAAAAAGAGGAGGTCAAACGACCTGCCGAAGACTGAATTAAATACCCACATCATCAGGAAATATATCCGAGCCCTTTCAGCTTCTTTTTAATTTCTTCCTCAGAATCCGATTCCTCGAGTTTGGCAATTTCTTTTTCGAGGCAATGAGAGACAAATTCTTCGGGTGAAGAATAGCCCGAGATTTGGGCGTATTTTTTCACCTTTTCCAACAGGTCTTTGTCTAACTTGATTTTAGCCTTGCCCATGCCGCCTCCTAAAAGATGGTTTCTCCGATGATGTCTTTTGGTATCTCCAGGCCGAAGACAGCGAGGATCGTTGCTGTCAGGTCATAGAGAGCCGGGGATTCAGCCCTGATCTTGCGGTTTGTCACCAAAATCCCGGGAATGATCTCCGGCGCGCCCATGTGGTCGCCGCTCCATTTATCCGTGTTGTCTTCCATAATCTCCTTAGGGAACTTTCCTAAGGGAGAGCCCCAGGAGATGCGGTAGCCTCGATTGAACCCGAGAATGATATCGGGAGCATTTTCGATTTGCCGGCCGTGATAAACATCTTTGGCCACGAAGGCACGGAGGATCGCCTGTTCGCCGGTCTTGGGGTCCACCACCTGTTCAAGCTTCTGGGCCAATTCCCGGATGAGGTTAGCGCTATCCGCTCCAGTATTGACGACTCCCTCTCGTTCTCTCCCTCGCTGGTTGATATAAAGCCCGTTGAGCCCGATTCCATAAGCTTTCGTCCTGGACCAGTCGGTATTATCAAAGAAGCTGCTCTCTTCTTGTTTCCAAGGGTTGCGGAGCTTGTGATAGCCGTTTTGCAGCAGCCAAGTGTTGAGGTTGAACCCGCGCCGGAAGGGATTAAACCCGTGGTCTGACATGACCAGGAGAAGTGTGTCCTTGTCTATTCTCTGAAGGGCGCGGTCCAGGAATTTGTCGGCTTCGATGTAAATATTTTCTATGGTCTTGCCGAACCGGGAAGCAAGCTTCGGGTCATACTCGGGATGATTCTCATCAAGCAGCCGCCAGAACATATGCTGCCGCTGGTCGGTGCTGGAGACGTAATAGAAGAGGAGTCCGGAGTCAAACCGCGAAAGCTCATAATCAAACATTTTTTCGCGTTCCCTCAGGATCATATCATCCTGCTCGAGAAACTCGGCCTCGTCCAGGACATCGTTCTCTAAAGCTTTTGTATCAGCCGGAAGACCCTTGGTGAAAAACGGACCAAATTTTTTCTCCAGCTCCTCGGCGTAATGGCCGGGCGTGGAGATCGGAAGGGCCGGGTTAGCCGGGTCGATATTGATGGGCGAGACATAGAGCTTGAATTGCGGCCGCACCTCTTTGAGGTAAAACATGCAGATGCCGGTCACGCTCTGCGTCGGGATGAGGCTGAAGCGGACTCTTTTCCAGCCGCTCCATTCCTTTTCTTTGAGAATAAACTCCTGGTCCTGGAAAGATACTTTGGCCACTGGGTTTGTGGGGTCGAGGAAGACCTTAAAATCGAGCATCGCTTCCGGCCTTTCTTTCCTGAAGGTATTCGTGGGGCCGGGGAGCTTGGCTTCAACCCTGTTTCCGATCACATAAACCTGGTGAATTCTCCCTCCTCCGATATCCTCGTTGAGCTCTCTTAGCTGGGTTGTATAATAATTAAAAATGCCGTAGGACCCTTTGATATCGGGCGTCCCCATTCCCGACAATGTCCTCGATTTTGTGGGGACGGGAGGATAGTTAGACGGCATCTTAAAAACGGTTGCCGGGATGTCGTATTCGTCCAGGATTTGCCAGAAGGCTTTGCCTTTGATCAGGTTTTTCACTTGTCCACCGCGCAAGGGCAGGACGATGTCTCCTATTTTGAGAGTTGACTTGGCTTCTTCAGTGGATGAGCCGGAAAAGGTTGGAATGTAGGTTTCCCGGTCCCGGCTCATGAAATCAAAAATCCCATGCCCGCCCGGGTCCATTCCCGTGATAAAATTCGCCCAAGCCACCGGACTTTGAGGTGGAATACTCGTGCGGAGCCGGCGGAAATCTCCGAGGCCGATGAGCCGCTGGAAGGCTGGAAGTTTTCCTGCCTTCATCCAGGCCTGAACAAGGTGCGGATCCATCCCGTCAAACCCGAGCACCAGAATCTTAGTCTGGGTTGCACTCCTGCCCGTGATCTTGGATAGGAGAGGGCGGCCCTCCAGGGCCAGCAGGGAAGATGCGGTCAGGCCCCATTTTAAAAAATCTCTTCTTTTTATAGCACTCATTTCTTCTTTCCTTTTTCTTGGGGGGACGCGGGGGAGGTATCGACCAACACCCGGCCGTCCATATGGGCGGGGACCGGAAGGCCGAAAAGAGTCAAAACTGTCGGCGCTATGTCCACAATGGCAGGCGTTTTCGTGTTGATTTTTTGGGTCGAAAAGAAAACACCGGGGACGTGGCGCGGGTCGATGCAGTGATCACCGCTCCAGGCTTTCTTGTTATCCTCGAAGATGGTATCGTTCACTATTCCTGTGACGGAATCCCAGGAAGCGCGGTAGCCCTGGTTATATCCGATAATGAGGTCGGGCGCGTTTTCTTTGTAAGGCCCCTTATAAATTTTGTCCCGGTCATAGACTTCCGTGATCGCCACCTCACCGGTAACGTCATCCCGGAGGCCGGCCAACTTGCGGATAAGTTCGCCCTTGAGAGCCTTGGCTTCAGCGCCGCTGGAAACCAGGCCTCGTTCTTCCCTTTCCTTTTGATTGAGATAGAGGCCGCCGAGGCCCAGACCGTAGGCCTTGGTCGAATTCCAATCCACATCCTTAAACCATTCCCCGCTTTCTTTTTGGCCTTCTTTCAAGGCAAGATAGCCGTTGTGATAGAGCCAGGAATTGAGGTTGACGCCGCGGCGGAAGGATTTGAACCCATGGTCGGACATGACCATGAGGACACTCTTCGAGTCGAGTTTTTCCCAGACCCTTCCGACCATTTCGTCCATCTTGCGGTATAACTCATCAATGACCTCGGAGCTCATCTCGGCATTCGCGCTCTGGAGAGCCGGATGGGCTTTATCGAGATACCTCCAGAACATATGCTGGATGCTGTCGGTGGTCTCGAACACGCAGACGACAGCCCCTTTCTTTGTCTTGGCCAGAGCATTGAACAGCATCGCCTCCCATTCTTTATGATTAGAGTAGGTCAGCTCGAGGAAAGGGCCTTCCTTAAGAGCGCCTTCGTTCAGGGCCCAGGTGTCGTTGGCCTCTCCCAGGGTGATAAAGTTCCCGAGGAGTTTGCTGAGATAGATGGAGTAGATGAAAGGATGCGAAATGGGCAGGGCGGGCTTTTCCGGGTCGATGTTTAGCGGAGTCAGATACATCTCGAAATGCGGCTCGAATTCGGAAATAAAAAAGCGGGCGATGGCTTTGACTTTCATCCCCAGCCCGGGCCGGAAAACCAGCTTGATCCAGGGTGAGAACGTCCCCTTCTTAAGCACAAAGCGCTGTCCTGAGACTTTGAGCTTGGCCTCGCCTTTTTCTTTATCGATTTCGATAACCAGGGGGATCTGGATTTCCTCAGCTTTCTTGAGGAGGGAATTCTCCGGACCTGAGATATAGGTCTTGACGCGGTTGCCGTTGACTTCGACAGGAATGGCGATGCCTCCCTCCCGTCTTTTTATTTTGTCCTTGTCCGAAGTGTAGAAAGCGAAGGTGCCCTGGCTGCCCTTGAGGTCGGGGGCGCACATGCCGGAAAGGAGGTGTCCGGAGAATTTTTCCGGGGGGAAAGTGATGGGCACTCTGAGAATCGCGCTGAAGATTCCAGCGTCGCCCAAGATCTTCCAGAAAGGCACGCTTTTCCTCAATCCCCTGATCTCAGGCTTGGAAAGAGGGATGGCATATTTTCCTAAAGACAAAACTCTTTTGGGTTTCCCGATGTGGGCCGATGAGAGCGAAGGCAGGTACGTCCTGGGATCACGGCTGAGAAAATCGAAGATATTGTGCTTGGAAGGCTCGCTGCCGGTCATGAAGGAAGACCAGGCCACCGGCGATATCGCCGGAGTGGTCGTCTGGAGGCGGGCGAAGCTGCCTTCTTTTTTCAACTTGGCCAAGTTGGGGAGCTTCCCTTCGGCCATGTATTTTTCGGCCAGGCTGGGTTCAAGGCCGTCCAGCCCGATAATGACGATCCTATCGACCAGTGCTCCCTTTAAAGCCCGCTTTCCTTTGAGCGTTCGCACCAGAAAACGAAAGGGCCAAGAAAGGAAAGAGAAAACGGCCAGAAAGAAAGTCAAGAAAAGGACAAGGAACGAAGAGAGGAAAGCAAACCCGGCCCCGGGCCCGATGTAGGCTTCGGCGGGGAGGCAAAAGAAAAAGAGCAGAATGAGGCCGCTCGAAAAAACGAGCTTTCGACGCTGTGCCGGATTCTTGGTCATGGGTAATTTTGCCTTATGATTTTGGACAAGTCGCTGATAGCAAGGTCTTCTCCGCGTTTGCGGTTGGCCCAGAAAAAGGCATCGTCCCAGGTGTGCATCCCCTGAAGGTTCGTGCGGCCGAAAACTTCCTTTTTCTTGACCGAGCCTTTCAGATCAAACCCAGGCTCAGAAAGGACGATGAGGTCGGGTCCCTCTGAGTCATGCGGGCCCGAATAGACGTCCCTGGCATCGAAAATCTTTCTGACGACTTTCTTGCCTTCGTACTCAAGCTTCTCCAGTTTTTGGCTGATGTCCTCTTTCAGGGATTTTCGTTCTGAAGGGGCCACCGTTCCCTTGGGAAACCTATTCTTAAGGTTTAAGTAAATGCGATTAGGGTCGAGGGCAAAAGCAACGCTTTCGGGGAAGATCTCTTCCAGGCCTATGGGGGAGGGAGTGGAAAATTTGAGATAACCGACTAATTCTAACCAGGCGTTGAGATAGACTTCCCGTTCAATCCTGCAGAATCCATGGTCCGAGAGCAGGTACAGACTTTCCTGTCCGCCCGTCATCTTGCCGAAGGCCGTGATCATTTTATGGATGACCCCGTCGATCCGACGGTAGTAATCCAAGAAGTTACTATGATAAAGGCTCTTCTCGTCCTCGTAGGCGTCCCATAAGAAATGATGGAGCCTGTCTGTGCCGGTAAACACGAATTCAAAATAATCCCAGTCTTTTTCCCAGAAATAATCGAGGGCCTTCTCGCGGCCGGCCATGGTTTTGTCAAGCTCCTGCCAGAGGAAGGCTGGGTCTTCTCGCGCCTTCAGGGTATCGATATCGATTTGGTAGCCCATTTGCTCCAAAGCGGCCTTGTGCGATAAAGGAAAAACCGCCTTGGCCAGGTCGATGGCGACAAACCCGGAGACGAGAATTCCATTGATCTGACGAGCCGGGTACGTGGAAGGCTGGTTGATGACGATGCATTTTTTGCCCTGTTCTCCGAGAATGTCCCAGAGGGTTTCTTTCTTTACATCGAGAAAATTAGGGAAGCGGATTTCATAAGAGCCGGGCTTAAAATCAGTGAACCCGAAGATGCCGTGAGTTCCTGAATTGGTGCCGGTCATGAAATCTGTCCAGCTCACGGCCGAGATCTCGGGCAGACTGGCCCTGAGCTTATGGAGATGGCCGGAGTCGATGAGACGCGCCAGCGAGGGCATCACACCTTTGCGGGCCAGCTCAAGGAGCAGGGAATAGGGGACGCCGTCCAATCCGATGACGCAGACACGGGTTCTTTGCCTTTTCTTAAAAAAAGTCATCAAAGCCCAATATTATACCATAATTATTATAAGGATGATTCATATCGAGGGCCTCGACATAGATTCCGCCCAACCCGAACATTAGGATAGGCCCGAATTGAGCATCCCTGTTCGTCCCGAGGATGATTTCCTTTCCGGGAGGAGCCATCTCTTCAATGGTCATTCCTGTGATCCTGGCATTTGGTTTATGACGGAGGATGCTCTCCAAGATTCCCTGCTGGGCTTTTTTGACTTGCTCCCTGTTCTTAAGGTCAAGCTTGACGCCGCCATAGTCAAATTTGTGCAGGACATCGGAAGAAGCGATTTTCATGACGACGGGAAACCCGATTTTTTCCGCCGCCTCCACAGCCTCGCGCTCATTTCGCGCCAAGGTTGACTTGATCACAGGAAATCCATAGGCGCGGAGGACCTGGCAGGCTTCCGGCTCGAGCAGGGCGTGACTCCCTTCTCTTTTAGCCGGGGCGATGATTTCTTGGGCCTTAACTCTTTTCACCCGGTAGGATTTTATTCCGGTCTGCGGACGTTTAAGCCACCTGGTGAATTTGGTCATCTCTGAAAGCACTCGGGCCGCTGATTCGGGGAATCTATAATCGGGAATTCCGTTCGCCTCAAGGATTTCAATGCCCTTGGAGACATCGTAGACGCCGAGAAAACAGCAGAGGACAGGCCTTCTGGACTCCCTGGTAGCGGCTTCCCAAAAGATTGGCCAGGAACGACTGGCCTACACTTCCAGGCTGCCGCGAAGCTCCGCTGACGGCGATGGATTTTGGATCAAAGAGAAAATCAAGCCTCCTCGTGCTTTACTTTTTCTCCTGGCCGGCGGCCCGGAGAACATGATCGAGGAAAACGTCTTCAGGCACAGCACCCTCGACGAGGCTCATATATTCGTACCCTGATGGAATGCCAAAAAACCTGATGCCGTAATCCTTCGCGCCCTGGATGATGATTGACGGTATCTTGTCCACATGATATTCAGCCGCTTTTTCCTTATCGGCTACAAAGTCATAGACAGTCAGCTCGATTTCTTTCGACAGCGAACTCACTTCTTCCAGCAACTGCCGTGTCTCTTTGCAGTAGAGACATTCCTGGCCCTTGAGGTAGTCGGGGAGGACGAGCCGGGTCGCCTCTTGAGTAAAAAAAATGACGGCTACAGTGCCGGCCATTTCGGCATCGAATTTCTTCTGGGTGGCTTCCCTGACTTCTTTGCTCAGCATTTCCATATCGAGGCTCCTATCTTGTTTAGGGTTATTTTAGCCTTAATTGCCTGAAATATCAATAAGATATATCAGGCCTTTTTTTCGGCGATGAAGCGGTAGGATCCGCTCCCCGCGGAAAAAACGATGTATCGGCCGTCTTTTTTCAGGAAAGAAATCTCAGACGGCAGGTCTTCTAAGGTTGCCCTGCGCCAGATGACCTTCTCGCCTTCCTTGATCTCGGTATCACTCCAGAGAAGAGGGACATGAATTTCGGACTCGGAGCCCACAGGGATCCGGGCTGTCAACTCAAAAAAACTGTCTTCTCTTCGCCAGGAGACCCGGGCCTCCCCCCTTATGGTTTCCACGTTGGCGGCAGCCTCTTGAAGGTCTGGAAAGAGCGGAGGCTTGATGATGATTCTCTTCCAGCCCGGCTCCAGGCATTTAAGGCCGGCGACGGCCCGATAGAACCAGGCGTCCACGCTGCCCAGCATGATATGATTGTGGGAGTTCATCCCGCTGCCCGTTTGTTTTTCCCATCTTTCCCAGAGGGTTGTGGCTCCTTCTTGAACCATGTATCCCCATCCAGGATAGCTCTTCTGGGCCGCAATCCTGTAGGCTACTTCTCCGTAGCCATTTTCGGTGAGGACATCAAGGAGATACTTGGTTCCGATAATTCCAGTGTCAAGATGGTAATCCCATTCCCTGACGGTGCTGTGGAGCAGCCTGTCCATGACTTTGTTCTTTTTTTCTGAGGGGACCATGTCGAGATAGAGGGGCAGGACGTTTGAAGTCTGGTTCGGGCTCTTATCCAGGGGGCTAATCCTCTGGGCTGCATATTGGTCCTCTTCCAGGAATTTTGCGTTAAAGCTGGTTTTAATCTCCTCCGCGAGCCTGGCATAGAAGCGGGCATCGTCGCTCCGGCCGAGGATTTTGGCAAACTCATAAACCAGTGTTACGGCGCGGTAATAGCCCCAGGTTGAAGTTAGTTCTAAGGGCGTCTTTTTGGCAGTGACACTCCCCGGGGGGCACCAGTCACCGTATTTTCCGAGTTTCTTGATGATGTTGTCTTCCGCATTCTTAGCCAGGAAATCGACATATTTTTTCATCGAAGTGTAATATCTGCCCAGGATTCTCATATCATCGTAATAAAAATACATCAGCCAAGCGAGCTCTAAATAGGCAATACCCCAGGCCGGGTCGGCGGGGTAGAGCTGCTCGAGGTAGGGGGGGACCACGTCCGGAAGGCTGCCGTCTTCCTTCTGGGAAAGCCTGATATCTTCCAGGTATTTTGTGTAGAAAGCAGCCATGTCGAAGTTGAGAATGGCTTCTTCGGCCGAAAGGTGAGCATCGCCCAGCCATCCCTGCCTTTCGTCTCTCTGAGGACAATCCGTGGGGATGCTCATCAGGTTGGAAAGCTGACCCCAGATGATATTTTTATGGACCTGGTTGAGGAGGCTGTTGGAACAGGAGAAATCGCCTGTTCTCTCCACATCCGTGTGGACAAAACAGCCTTCAATGTTGTCAGGAGTCAGCTCTCCGGGAAATCCTGTGATTTCGACATAACGGAACCCGTGGTAAGTAAAACGGGGCTCAAAAACCTCAGCGCCGTTGCCTTTGAGAACAAAGACATCAGTGGCCTCTGCGTTCTGGTTAGGAAGAACATTCAACGTCCCGTTCTCATGAACAAGCTCGGCATGTCTGAGTCTTATTTCCGTTTTGCGGGGACCTTCGACCTGGAGCCTGACCCAGCCGGAGAAATTTTGTCCGAAATCAGCGACGTGTACTCCCGGTTGGGGGCTCGACAGCCGCACCGGCCTGAGGCGCTCGGTTACCCGGATGGGAGGTAAAAGCTGGGGAGAGAGGTTGGTGCCCTTGACCTCGACGGCATTCTCCCAGGCGGAATCGTCGAACCCGGGCTCATCCCAGCCTGCCTGCTCCAGCCTGGCGTCATACCGTTCGCCGGCATAGATGCCATTTTCCTGAAGCGGGCCGCAGGAAACTTTCCAGGTTTCATCAGAGACGACCCGGTCGGTCAATTCATTCTCGCGCTCGAGATAAATTTGCAGGACCAGCCTGGGCGGGCCGTAGCCGTAATTTTTGATGTGCCGGCCGTTGCCGAGTATCACGGCTACCGCATTTTTTCCTTTAATGAGGTCCGTTATGTCGTAGACAGAATAGAGAGCGATTTTTCGATAGTCGGTCTGAGCGGGGTCGAGGACATAGTCGCCCAGCTTCTGTCCGTTGAGGTGCAGTTCATAGTATCCGAGCCCGCAAACATAAGCTCTGGCGCGGCTGATCTTGCCTTTGACTTCAAACTCTCTGCGGAGATAAAGTCCCAGGGCTTGGATGAGCTCACCCGAGGATTCTCCCAGAGTGACATTGCCTTTGGACCGAAATTCTGCTATCTCCTTGCGGCTGATCCACTTGGCTTTCCAGTCCTGCTGTCGCATAAGTCCCATCTCGAAGGAAGCGGTTTCGCTGTAAGGGCTCACGTTTTTTTCCTGGTCCCACCAGCGCACCCTCCAGTAAAATTTTTTATAGCTCCAGAGAGGTAGGCCACTATAACGGACGCCGGTTGTCTTGTCAGATTCAACCCGGCCGCAGTCCCAATAATCTCCGACCTCTTTTTCGATGAAATCCCTCTCCGGAGAGACAATGACCTGATAGGCTGCCTGGTTTGCGCCTCGCCCGGGATGCTCAGCAACCCAGGAAAACCTGGGCGAGGATGAGGCGATCCCCATGGGGTTGGTCAGATATTCGCACCTTAAACGAGTTGGCGGCAACGGGTTCAGGCTCATTCTTTCCTTTTCCGGCGGGAATGGGTTCTTTTGGCTCTATTCAGCCTTAGGGCCGAGTTTTTGATTTTCGGTTTTAGGAATTTGCATTTGCAGATTTTACCGCTTTTTTTTTGTCTTAGTCAATTCAGCGATGGCGTTTGCTCAGGACATTTCTTTCGTAGTGTTCGATTTCTTTAAGCCATTCGACGCCGGCCGGGACATTCTGGCTCAGGCAATGGTAATCCCAGACAGCTCCGAACGGCAGAGCTTTCAGCTCTTCGAGCAAGGCCAGGCGGCCAAAATGATTGCCCCTGTCTTCTAATTCTCTGAGCTTGGCCTCGGGTTGAAGGAGGGCCAGGAGGAAGGCCTTCAGAGTCGCCCTGGAGCCGATCACCCAGGCTCCCACACGGTTCATGGAGGCGTCAAAAAAGTCCAGGGCGATGTGGACCTTGTGGAGAGCCTCGCTCCGGACGATTTCCTCGGCCGCGCGCCTTAACTCTTCATCCAGGATGACGACATGGTCGGAATCCCAGCGGACGGGCCGGCTGAGATGAAGAAGCATTTCCTCGGAGAATTGAAGGATGGCCGATATCTTATCGGCAATAGATTCTGTCGGATGAAAATGTCCCAAATCGAGGCAGACCATTTTTCTTTTGGCCAGAGCATAGCCGAGATAAAATTCGTGGGACCCGACGACATACGATTCGCTGCCGATTCCAAAAAGTTTGCTCTCCAGGGCATCCCTCATCGTGGAAGGACTGTATTCCACCTTGAAGATTTCATCGAGAGATTCTTTGAGCAGGGCCCGGGGCGACCAGCGGTCGAAAGGAATATCTTTGGAGCCGTCCGGGATCCAGAGGTTGTGCAGGCTGGCCGCTTTAAGCTCTCGACCGAAAAAGGCCGTGATTTTGCGGCAGCGTTTCACATGCTCGATCCAGAATTTCCTGACCACCTTGTCCCGGCTGCTCAAGGTATATCCGGAATCGGCCCGGGGATGGGAAAAACAGGTGGCGTTAAAATCGAGCTTCAGTTTCTCCTGTTTGGCCCAGGCCACCCAATTCTTAAAATGGGCTGGTTCAATCTCGTCCCTCTCGACACGCTTTCCGCCAAACTCACCATAGATGGCATGAAGATTGACCCGGTGACCTCCGGGAATCATGGAGAAAGCTTTCTCGAGGTCCATTCGCAGCTCTTCGACGGTCCGGGCTCTGCCAGGGTAATTGCCGGTGACCTGAATCCCGCCTGACGAGGCCGGCTCTTCTTTCTTTTCAAATCCACGGATATCATCCCCCTGCCAGCAGGGCAGAGAAAGAGACAATGACTTTAGCGTTGCTAAGGCAACCTGGGCATCAACGCCGACCTCGGCATACAAATCTTTGGCTAAAGCATAAGCTTTTTCGATGGCCGCAGAATTCATGCTCCTGCCTCCTTTTATCTTTTCATGAAACGTAATAATTCATGCCAGAAGTCTCGTTCTTTTAGGACGACAAGGCAATCTCACACTGAGATCGCCGCGGCGTCTTCGATGCCTCGCGACGACTTCGCCGGATGGCCACGCTATGCCCGCGATGACAATGTGGATATAATTTATGCGTTTGTGTTATTAATCCAGCAACTCTCGATATCGCTCCACCGCCAGGTCCCATTCTTTGACGCCGGACGGCTCATAATTTCTCAGTGCGATGGAGTTGCGGATGATTTTTCGGATATCGTCGAGAGACTGGACATATCCCAAAGCCAGGGCTTGGACCATGATATTTCCAATGGCGGTGGCCTCGGCCGGACCCGCGACGACAGGAACGCCCGCAGCGTCGGCGGTCATCTGACAGAGAAGCTGATTTCGCGATCCTCCGCCGATAACGTGAATCCTTTCAATCGGTGTTTCCGTGAGCTGACGCAGCCGGTTCAAGGTGAGGCGGTATTTCAGCGCGAGACTTTCCAGGATGCAGCGAACAAACTCCGGGACTGTGAGCGGAGGCTTTTGGCCGGTCTTGAGACAGAATTGACGAATGGCATCCGGCATGCTGGGAGGGTTTAAAAAACCAGGCCAGTCCGGGTCAACGAAGCTCTTGAACGAGGGCGCTTCTTCCGCCAAGCGCGTGAGTTCTTCATAAGTCAGTGCTGCCGTTTTGGCCCATTCTTTCCGGCACTGCTGCAGCAGCCAAAGCCCGGCGATATTTTTGAGAAAACGGATTGTTCCCGAAACTCCGCCCTCATTGGTGAAGTTGGCATCCAGAGCCTTCGTGTTGATAATCGGCCGGGCGGCTTCAACTCCCATCAGAGACCAAGTTCCGGAGCTGATGTAAGCCCAGTTTGTTCCCGAAGCAGGAATTGCGGCAATAGCGGCGGCCGTATCATGGCTGGCTGTGGCGATGACGAGAGTTTCTTCAAGGTCCATCTCTTGAGAAACCGCCGGACTCAGCGCCCCGATCGCAGTTCCTGGCGAGAGGACATCCTGCATGATTGCGGGAGAAATTTCCAAGGCAGCGAACAGCTCCTCATTCCAGGTTCCGCGGCTCGGGTCGAGGAGCTGGGAGGTGGAGGCCATGGTGAATTCGCTTACCTTTTCGCCGGTCAAAAGATAATTGAAGAGGTCAGGCATAAAAAGCAGGCCGGCAATATGTTCGAGAAGGGGAGACTTGTCCCTGACCAGGGCGTAGAGCTGGAAAAGCGTGTTGAAAGGCAGGAACTGAATTCCGGTTATCTGGTAAATCTTTTCCCTGGGAATGCGTTCAAAAAAACCTTCCATGGCTCCTTTGGTCCGGCCATCCCGGTAGGCAAACGGAAAACCGAGAATGCTGCCATCCCTGGCTAGAAACCCAAAGTCAACACCCCAGGTATCGACAGCAAGAGCTTCCGGACGTATATCCGCCTCTTCGAGGCAAGCCTTCATTCCCTTCTTGACTTCCTCGAAAAGGTTATAAATATTCCAGTGCAGGTGTCCGAGGACCCGAACCGGCCCGTTGGAAAAACGCGTCAGTTCTCGGGTAACGATCCTGTCACCTTCCAGTTTTCCAAGAATCGTTCTTCCGCTTTCTGCGCCGAGGTCGAAGGCCAGGAAATGATGAGCGCTCATCGCTTCTCCTTATGTTTGGCCCGGTCCTTTTTATATAATCATTGCGAAAGGATTTCAAGTGAGCGGCCTTTGAAAAGTTAAAGGAAATATTCTAATATGAAGGCGGCGAGCGCGAACATGAACCTCGAAGACAGGTTAAAACTCCTAAAGAAAGAGAGAGCCGCCAGGACGCGTGCTGACTCGATCAACAAGACTTGGCAGGACATCGACAAAAACGCCGACCTTTCCACCAAGGAAAAATTAGAGAAACTGATCAACCTGACCAAAACAGCAGGAAAAAAGAGGGAAAAAACAGAGCTCCCTGCCGAGCCGCAGGCGCGGAAACCCCTGCAGATGTTTGAAAATCAATTTCCCCTCTATTCGAGATACGGCAAAATATCCTTAGCCACGGGCCTCAGGCTCACCGGCGAGATTCTTTCGCTTCTCAGCCGAGACCGCAGATTTGCCGAACTCGACCTTTCCAGCGCTCTTTTCTTGGACCTGGAAACGACCGGACTGTCCGGCGGGGTTGGAGTGGTGCCTTTTCTAGTCGGCCTGGGCTTCTATAGGGACGACAAGTTTCACGTCCTCCAGTTTTTCCTGGGCGACCTGGCTGAAGAAGAAACCTTGATCAAACAGCTCGGCGGGTTCCTCTCCCAGATGAATTTCCAGTCTGTGGTCAGTTTTAACGGCAAAGGCTTTGACCTGCCCCTTCTCGAGACCCGGTTTATTCTCCACAGCCAGCCCCTTTCCCTCAGTGGACTTCCCCATCTTGACTTCCTCTTTTCGGCGCGGAGCCTGTGGAGCCACAAGCAGGAGAGCTGCCGTCTCTATCACTTGGCCAGGGAAATCTTGGGAGCCGAGCGGGAAGAAGATATTCCCTCGGCAGAGATTCCCTCCCGTTATTTCCAATACTTGAGGTCGGGCGATTTTTCACTGATGGAGCCTGTCCTTTATCATAATCAGGAAGATATTCTTTCTCTCCTCGGCGTTGTCGTCATGGGCGGAAGCTTGTTCATTCAGGAAAAGGACGAAAGCTGGGAAGACTTGGCCGATGCTATGGATTTATTTGGAGCAGCCAAGGTGCTGGAGAAGACCGGAGAACTGGATAAATCGGCCGAATTCATCCGCCGGGCCCTTGAGGGCAGGCTTTCCCAAGAGATTTCTCTCGTGGCCAAAAAAAAACTCGCCCATTATTTCAAAAAGAACCAGGAATGGGACAAAGCCATCGGCCTCTGGCAGGAGATGACGCCGCTGAATCAATTGTCCTGCTTTCGCGAGTTGGCCATGTATTACGAGCATAAGGAAAAGGACTACCTCAAAGCCAAGAACACCGCCGAGGAAGGATTAGCCCTGGCCAGGGGTGTTTCTCCAACCTACGAGGCGGATTTTGCGCACAGGCTGGAAAGGCTCAGGGACAAGATCGCTAAGCGGAAAAAAGACCGGGCCAAATGAGGCGAGGCGCCATGAAAGCGAGAATCAATCACGATGGATGCTATCCGCGTAGAAAATCTAACCCGTCAATTTAACGGATTCACGGCCGTTGACCGCATTTCCTTCACTGTCCAAACGGGCGAACTCTTCGGCCTCCTCGGCCCCAACGGGGCCGGCAAGACGACCACCATCAACATGCTGGCCACTTTGCTCAAACCCACGTCGGGATTCGCCGAAGTGGGAGGTTTTGACGTTGCCCGGCACAAGGATGCTGTCAGGAGAAGCATCGGCATTGTTTTCCAGGAGCCTGCGCTTGATACGAGACTCACCGGAAAAGAGAACCTTGAGTTCCACGCGATGATGTACGGCTTGCCCCGCGAGGAGCGCAAAAAAAGGCTGACTGAGGTCCTCGAGCTGGTCGAACTCGAAGAAAAGGCCAATGTCTTGGTGGAAAAGTATTCCGGAGGGATGAAACGAAGGCTGGAAATTGCCCGCGGACTCATTCATTGGCCCAAAGTTTTATTTCTTGATGAACCGACACTCGGGTTGGACGCTCAGACCAGGCGCCGGATCTGGGACTACATCAAAAAGCTGAACAAAGACAGAGGCGTCACGATTATCCTGACGACTCACTACATGGAGGAGGCTGACTATCTCTGTGATCGAGTCGCCATCATCGATTTCGGCAAGTTCGTCGCTCTGGGCACGCCTTCAGGTCTCAAGGATGTTTTGAGGGGTGATGTTGTCTCTCTGGAGCTCGAAGGCGAGACAGCGGCCCTGCTCGGCCAGCTTAAAAAATTGGATTGGGTCAAGTCGATAAAGAGCCACGACGGACTCTTGAGCCTGACCATGGAAAAAGGAGAGAGAAGGATCCCTGAGCTCATCACGGCGGCCCAAAAGTCCGGCGTTTCGGTGGCCTGCGTTCACCTGCGCAAGCCGAGCCTCGAAGATGTCTTTCTCCACTTTACCGGGCGAATGATTAGAAAGGAGCAGGCAGGCCAGGGTGAACGGCTGAGGGGCGGGATGCCTGGCTCCGGGAGAAGAAGATGATGGTCGATATGACGGCCGTTTATGTGTTGTGGCTGAGGGAAATGAAGAGGTTCATGAGAGCAAAATCCCGCATTGTCGGGGCCTTGGCCATGCCTCTTTTCTTTTTGGTTTTTCTCGGCCTGGGGTTCAACAGAATGACCGTCCCCGGGATGACCAGAGACGTCAGCTATATCCGCTTCTTGATGCCGGGTATCATTGGAATGGGACTTCTTTTTTCTTCCACATTCGGGGGGCTTTCCGTCCTCTGGGACAGGGAGTTCGGGTTCCTAAAAGAAATCATGGTCGCGCCGGTGAGCCACCTCTCTATCGTGATCGGAAGGATAGCCGGGGGGACGACGACAGGTCTGATTCAAGGGATCATGATTCTCGGCATCTCCTTCATCCTCGGGTTTAAGATTTTAAGCCCGGCCGCGCTCTTTCTCTCCCTCATCATGATGGTTTTGATCGCCACGACCTTCTTGGGCCTGGGCCTTATTTTTGCCTCCAAGCTGAAAGATATGCAGGGGTTCTCGATCATCATGAATTTCGTCATCTTTCCCCTGTTTTTTTTGTCGGGAGCTCTCTACCCCCTTGAAAATTTTCCGTTTTGGCTGAAATATCTCTCTTGTCTTGATCCTCTGACCTTCGGAGTCGACGGCTTGAGGGGTTTATTGCTCGGTGCCTCCACCTATCCCGTCGTGCTGAATTTCGGGCTGATGATCTTTTTCTCGTCTGTTATGCTTTTTCTCGGCGCTTATTTTTTTGAGAAAAGCGAAAGCGTCTAAAATTATATCCCATTGTCAGCGAGGACATAGCCGAGAATGGCCATGTCGATGGCGCCAAGCTCCAGCTCTCGAGGGTGAACGGCCTGGAGAACATCCTGGCTGCAATGATGATAATCATAGTATCGTTGGGAATCCGGGACCAGGCCCATCATTATCGTCCCGGACTCGGCCAGAGGGCTGATATCGACCCCGCCCCCTCCGGGCTTGATCCAGCATAGGCCCAGCGGCTTAAAGAGGTATTCCCATTGCTTGACCTTCGCGAGCACAGCCTCGCCTCCGCCCACGCCGAACCCGAGCGGAAGAAACCCTCCTCTGTCCGATTCTATGGCAGCGAGGTGAGTTTCTCCTTGCCTTTGCTCGGAGCGGGCATAATCGCGGCCGCCGGTCCCGCCGAATTCTTCATCCATGAAAAGGACGCCCCGAATTGTCCTCTTGGGCCTGAGTCCCAACTGTTTCATTAGCCGCAAAGCGTCGATAACCTGGGCGCAGCCCGCACCATCGTCATGCGCCCCTTCACCAAGGTCCCAGCTGTCGAGATGGGCGCCGAGAAGGATGATCTCGTCGGGTTTTTCACTCCCCGTTATTTCACCAATAACGTTGTAAGACGTCACCGGGGAAAGGTTCGCGCAGCTCGTTTTGAGAAAGACGACAAGATCCGGGTCTTCCCGGAGGGCTTGGCTGAGGATATTCGCGCCTTTTGTGCTGGCACAGACAGCGGGAATCTTGGAAACGCCGGGTTCGTACCGCATCATTCCCGTATGAGGAAAATCATTATCGCCGAAGGTCAGGGAGCGAACCAGGGCGGCCGCACCTTCGACTTTGGCTGCTTCGGCGGCGCCGCTGACCCTCTGGTCGGCCGCCTCGCCGTAAGCCCGAAAAGTTTCGATATAGGTTGGGTCCATCGGCCGGTTAAAAAAAATAATCCTGCCCCTGGCTTTCTGACCTAATTCTCTAAGCTCTTCCAAGGATTCAACCTCCAGCACTCGAGCCGAGATCCCCTCCGCAGGCGTGGAAATGCTGCCTCCGAGCGCACAGATGGAGATGGGAATCGTCCCGAGTTTCGCCGAGATAATCCGGCCTTCTTCAGCGTCCCCTCGCACCCATCGGCCGACGACGGTGGGCTCAAGGCGGACTTTTTCAAATCCCAGGTCCTGCATCTCCTGGCGCATGACCTCGACAGCAGCGGCCGCTTGCGCGGAGCCGGTGAGACGGCCTCCGATCCGGGTCAATTTTTGTAAAACGGAATAAGCATAACCTTCTTGCATCCCTCTTTCGGCGATTTTATCCGCAAGATCTTGATAGGACGGGTTTTCTGTCTGGCCTGCTGCAGGAGAAAAAACAAAAAATAGAAAAATAGGCAAAAAAGAAGCGCTGATAAAGAAATTCTTGGGTTTGAGACCGTTTTTTAGCATTGACATCATTTTACCTCTTGTCGTCGTTCTTCTAAACGACTATCAGGTACCTACGGAGACGGGGTTGCGGAGTCAGAGGCTCGAGTCAACCTCCTCTTCAGGAGCGCCTTGGCGATTTCCATGGCCAGAAAAACAAACAAGCTGAACCCGACGATGATTCCGATCATCCTGAGATCAGGCCTGAGGATGCCAAAGGATTTCCGCACGGAAGGAAATTGGATCAATACGGCGCTGAGAATGAGTTGAGAGAGGATCGCCAGGACCAGCCACCGGTGCGGCGGGACTTTGAAAATGCTGAACCGCAGCGACCTGAAGTTGAGGGCGATCACCAGCTCAACGACAATAAAAAGAAAGAAAATCTCCGTCCTGGCTTGAGCAATGTCAGAAAAGTCGTGGAAAAAAAGGAAATACAAGAAGGGCGTTTCGATCAGCAAGGCCATCAGAATGAAAACGATGACCTCCCGAGAAAAAACGCTTTCTTTGGGATCGCGAGGAGGCCGCTCCATGATATCCGGGTCTGCAGGGGCGATGCCGAGGGCGAGAGCCGGCAGCCCGTCTGTGACCAGGTTGATATAAAGGATGGCTGCCGCAAGAAGAGGAAGATAGTCGGGCCCTTTGATCAGGACAATGCCGCCGATGACCGCCACTTCGGTGATGTTGCAGCGGAGGAGATAGGTCAGATATTTTTTTATATTGTCGTAAATCCATCGGCCGCGTTCTATGGCTTTCAGAATGGTCGCGAAGTTATCATCGCTGAGCACGAGGTCGGAGGCGTCCTTGGTGACTTCTGTGCCGGTGATTCCCATGGCTATTCCGATATCGGCCTGCTTGAGGGCGGGCGCGTCGTTAACTCCGTCTCCGGTCATGGCCACAACTTCGCCTCGCGATTTCCAGGCCCGGACGATTTTCAGCTTGTCGATCGGAGAGACCCGGGCGTAGACGGTCACTTTATCGACGATTCTTTCCAGCTCTTCCACGGGCATCTTAGCCAGTTTTTCTCCATCCAGGACCAGGTCGCCTTCCTCGTAGATGCCGATTTCTTTGGCGATGGCCCGGGCCGTAATTTCGTGGTCGCCCGTGATCATGACGGTCTTGATCTTTATTTTTTTGCAGGTCCGGACAGCTTCGACAGCCTCTTCTCGAGGCGGGTCCATCATCCCGGCGAGTCCTAAGAAAACCATGCCTTTCTCGTCTTCCTCTCCAAAACGACTCATCTCCGCAGGCATTTGCCGAAAGGCCAGCCCCAAAACTCTGAGAGCAGCCTGGGCCATTTCCCGGTTGGCTCTCAAGGCGGCCTCTCTGTCTTCCGCTCGAAGCGGGCGGATGCCTTCTGCCGTTGCGAGAGCTGAACAGCGGCCTAATATTTCTTCAGGAGCGCCTTTCATGAACGCAATTATCGTGCCGTCGGATACCTTGTGTACGGTCGTCATGCGCTTGCGTTCCGAGCTAAACGGAATCTCCTCGATTCTCGGGTAGGAAAAACGGGTCTCCCTCGCGTGAAGACCAGCCTTGACCGCCGCAACTACCAGAGCGCCTTCGGTCGGGTCACCTTTGATCGTCCATTTTCCCTCTGTTTCCTCGAGCAGCGAGTCGTTACAGAGAAGGGCGCCGCGCAATAGCATCGGCAGGGGACCGGTATCTGGTATCGAGGAATCTCCGAGACCCCTGAATTCTCCCACTGGCTCATAACCGGCCCCGGTCACCTCGATCAGGCTGTCGGCGGTGAAAACTCGCCGGACGGTCATCTGCCCCTTGGTCAAGGTGCCGGTTTTGTCTGAACAGATGACCGTCGCGCAGCCGAGAGTCTCAACGGCAGGCATCCTGCGCACGAGGGCATTCCTTTTGGCCATCTGATGCATGCCTATGGCCAGGGCGCCGGTGACTATGGCTGTCAGGGCCTCGGGGACGGCGGCGACGGCGAGAGCAACGGCAAACATGACGGAATCGATCAGAAATTTCATGTTGATACGGCCGAAGATGGCCTCTCTCGCTGAGCTCACCCCGGCTACGATAAAGCAGATCGAAAAGGAGATGATGCCCAGCCACCTGCCGATTTCGTCCGTTCTTTTTTCCAGGGGGGTCTTCTTTGGCTCTGCCGAGGCCACTTCTTCGGCAATCTTGCCGAACTCCGTGTTCATTCCCGTCGCCGCCACTATCGCCTTGCCCCTCCCATAGGTGACGATGGTCCCCGCATAGATCATATTATTCCTGTCGCTGACAGGGATATCCAGGCTCAGGGGAGCGGTATCTTTTCGGACAGGAACGGATTCTCCGGTCAGCGGGGCTTCATCGCAATCCAGAGATCGGACCTCCAGCAGGCGGGCATCGGCCGGAATCTTGTCCCCCGCCTCGAGAAGCAAAATGTCTCCGGGAACGAGAGACTTTGAGGGAACATCTTCTTCTTTCCCGTCCCGTAAAACTGTTATGGTCGGGGAAAGCATTTTTTTCAGCGCTTCAAGGGCTTGTTCAGCCTTATATTCTTGGAAAAACCCGAGTAACGCGCTCAGGATGACGATGGCGCCGATCATGGCGGCATCCAAGACTTCGCCTACCAGAATCGAGAGGACGACGGCCACGAGAAGAATGATAATGAGAAGATTTTTAAACTGATTGAGGAAGAGAGCCGAGGGGGAAATCTTCTCTTCTTTCCTGAGCTCGTTGTGACCGAATTTAGTCAGGCGGCGTTTGACTTCGTCAGGGGAGAGCCCGCGAAATGGATCTGAGCGGAGACGCTCAAGGACGAGTTTGGTGTCAGAGGCATGCCAAGATTGATTCTCCATTGAGGATCCTTTACCGCCGCAGTTTTTTGGTCCTTTGCGCCCGTCAAATTGACATTTCTTCTTCAAGGGTTGCTCATTATATCAAAGAGAGTTCGAATTTGAAATTTTAACCTTAAAAAAGACGGCGGCGGCGGCTAATCTTTAGGGGTGAGAAGCATCAGGCAAAAAGGGGAGATGTTAAGGAGAAAATTCCTCACCCGATTCATCGCAAGAGGGGATTGCTGAGAAAGGGAGGAAAAGAGAAGAATAAGATAAGTTAAAACTCCGTTTAAAGAGAGAAGAATTTTGGCAAAGAGTCGGTGTAGATTGAATCAAACGACTAAACTAATTAGAATGGCCGGAAATGCGCTGAACATAAGGCGTTTTCCTGAGGAAGGAAGCAGCGGGGCAAACGGCCGACAAGGCCGATCTTTGAATTGGGTGGCAAGATGAGAGAACGAAGATTAAATCCGAAGGGCTTTGCCCTGATCGAAATGTTAGCCGTTGTCGCCATCATAGGCATCTTGCTGGTGATGGCCTATCCCAACATCAGAAATTCGCTGGAGACAAGAAACTTGGAGAACAACGCCAGAGAAATCCTGACGACTTTGCAGCAAACCAAGTTTATGGCGGTCAGACTCAAATTGAACCACCGCCTCCAGTTCGACAACAGTCAAGGGTATTGGACATATTATGTCCAGAGAGAAGTCAGTTATCAAAACTGGGTGGAGGTGCCGGGGTCAATCCGAAAGTACATTCCCGGGAAATTTGTTATCACCATAAATGTGCCTAACAATGTTGTCGTTTTTTCCCCCCTGGGAATGGTCACAAATTACAGCGTTACGCAGCACAACGTCTCTCTCCAGAGCACAGTCCTGCAGCGCCAGGCCCAGCCGAGCACGAGGGCCATCAATATTTTCGCGGGAGGGTCCATCCAGTATGTCAAATCAACCTAAAGGTCGCAGAGAATGGGGGATAAGATGAGACGCAAGACACATCAAAGGAAAAAAGGATTTACTCTTATAGAAGCTGTCGTCGGGATCGCTCTCGTTGCCATTGCCGTTCTGGGCCTGGCCGAGATGTTCACGCTGGGTGTCATGAACAACCTGCGGTCCGACAGGATCACCAACGCCGTTTTCTTGGCCCAGCAGCAGATCGATCTGTTGAGGAATTTGACCAACGACGAATTGGCGACCTTGTCTTCGAGCACCGGAATCGACCTCAATAACGATGGAATCATGGACATCTCGAAGGATGAACGAATCGACCTCAACAATGACACCCAAATCGACTATCGGAGACTGACGCAATTGCAGTACTCCGGCACGGTCTGGGAAGTCAGGGTTTTAGTCTTTTCAGCTGAAGAGCTGAATAGGCAGGAGAGTCAGCTTTTGCAGTATCCCGAACAACACAAAGTCAGAGCCAAGCTGAGCACGGTCATCAGCCGATAAATTTATTTTTGCAGGTAAAGAATGATGAACGAGAATTTAAGAGCAAAAAAAATTGGCAGAGGACGGTTATCCCGGCGAGGGTTCACTCTGATCGAGCTCTTGGTGGGAAGCTCGGTGATGCTGGTTGTCATTCTGGCCGCTCTGGCTCTTTACATGAGCAGCAACAAGGTGGCGGTCGACCAGAGTCAGTATGCCGAGCTTCAACACGACGTCCGTTCCGCCATGTTTTTCATCACCCGGGATACCCGCATGGCGGGCGTGGGCTTGCCCGTCGAGTTTGCGGGCTTCTATTTTGAAGGGACGGATAACGAGAACCAGGGGACGGGGAATGTGACCCCCGACCGGCTCAAGTTCCTGGGGAATATCGAAGATCCTATAAGCTTGAACATACAGGACTACAACGGATCCTCGATCAACCTGTCGGTGGACGATTACAGTTTCGAGCAATATCATTATCCCGATGATTATTACGATAACAAGATGGTCCTGATACTGCCGAACCCCAGTTCCGGCTGCCTGTCCGGCCAGATCAGACAACTCACCCACGTCACTCATGACACGGGGGGAACGAACGAAAAGCTGAATTGCTCACCCGGTTTGGCCCCCGGAATCGACCCTCCGGGAGGGTTATCGGGAACCTGTCTCGACTCAAGTGATTATGACGGGGGATTAGTGACCTTTATCGACGCTAAAGAATTCTGGCTGGATGCGACAGGCAATTACCCCGGCTTGACCGCCGGCGAAAATGGCTACATCGGAAACGGCCAGGCCGGGATTCTCTATGTCACGCTGAATGGGCTTCATTATCCTCTGGCCCAGAATGTCGAGAACCTGCAGTTTGAGTATAACGGGGATATGGATGACGACGGCAATCTCGACGGCTTCTTGCCCTGGCAGAACACCTGGACGCCGGATATCGTCGGCAGGATCCGCCAGGTCAGAATTCAGGTCCTGGGGAGGACTCCGCAGGCTTTCGTCAGCGTTTCCGGGACTCCTTCTCCGACACTTTATTTGTACCAGCGGCCTCAACTTTCAAATGACTTAGGGGGGCTGGGCCAGCCGGACAGACACAAGAGATTCCTTCTGGAATCCACCTCCAACGTCAGGAATCTGTCTTTGAATATGTATAATACGGGCACGCGATGACGAGGGAAAAAATGAACAACCAAAGGACGAGGAAAGATAAGGGCGTGGGCTTGATCATTCTCATTATCGTCATGGCTTTCTTGCTCGCCGTCGGGATTATTTTCCTTTATGTCACGGGCACCGGCCCTGAGGTGGCTGGAAACATCCGCCTTCAGGAGCAGGCTTTTAATGCCGCTGAAGCGGGGTTTGACAACTCCTGGGCTCAAATCGAAGATTATTTCATCGCTTCCGGATGGACGAGTTTTGACGGGCATTATACCCAGCAGCCGGCCGGGATAGACCTCCCCCTGGACGATGGTTATTTCCGCAAGTTGACCGATGAGGAATTGCTTTCTACGCTTGATCAAAACGGCGACGGAAATCCAGATGACCCCAATGTCATATTTTATAAAGTCCCTTATGTTCTTAATACAAGCGGGTCTTTAGACCTTCGCTACACCTTTACGTCTTTCCTGATCGATGATGAAGCGGGCGGGGGGACCCCCGACCCGGGAGACACCATTCTCGTTTGCATCGGGACGGTCAAAACAGGCAGTGCGGTTACAACGTCAAGGTTGGAAATAAACCTGGCAATTCAATTGCCGGGGACATGAGAAAAAGAGGAAAAGGGAGAAGGAAAAAATGAACAAAATTAGAAAAAAGGCCGGGCTTTTTATTCCTATTTTAATTACTATAGTTTTTCTTGCTCTAAGATTCTGGGCCCAGGAAGAATGCGTTGAGCATTCCCTGAGCTTCGCCGAAACGTTTGGCACCACGACTTACAAAGATGCGGCCAATTCTTCCGTTGACCATTGGGGGGACGGCTATATTACTCTTAATAATATCGGGGCGTCCTTCTGGCAGCAAAACCCAGGATACTTCCCTTCATGGATCAACACCGTCACAGCCAATGATTTTGACAATGATGGCTGGCCTGACTTTGTCGGTACGAGCTCCAGTTATAGCAACGCTCTGGTTTTCGTCAGAAACCAGGGAGTCATAGGGCAGGTTGGGCACTTCGCCATCACCTATTGCATTGATGGGACTGTCTGTCCTGTTTATCCGGCCTCTGGACTTCCGACCAGAGGAGTCAAAGGCGCGGCCATTGATGATGATTCCGTGGACGGCAGCGAGCACTGCGGTATTACGTCCGGAGACTATGACGGTGATGGGGATATCGATTTCTTCTATGTCGTTTCCTACGGCACCTCTTCTTACAACATTAAAAGAATCTGGTTCTATCAAAATCAATTAAAGGAAACCGGAACCTTATCTTTTACTCAGATAGATAAAACACCCACCTGGTCAGCGACCCTGAAGGGCATTGCCTGGTCCTCAACCATGATGGTCACGATTGATTACGATAAGGATGGCGACCCGGATATCGTCATGGGGAACAAGGCGGGCGAGGTCATCCTGATACTGAACAGGAACAAGACCAGGGCGATCGGCCATAACCAGAAATGGAGCTTAAGCACAATTATTAATAATACGGGTTGGGGACAACGGGGTGTCAGCACGGTCGCTATCGCAGACTTTGATCGCGATAATCCCGATTATGATTATGATATCATTTTGGGGAGCGTCAGCTATGCGGAATTGCGCTATTACAAAAATGATGGAACGGGCCACTTCAGTCTTTATACAACCTACACTGACCCCACAAGAAACATCCACAACAATAACTATGATGGAGCAGCCACGGTTGCCATAGCCAATGATTTTGACAAGAATGGGACGGTTGACCTGGTCATCGGAACGGATGACTGGAACTATGACACAGACGCCAACGGGGATGCCTGGGACGGGACAGGGCTGGGTGGACAATGCTATTATTTCAGCAATACCGGCGGAGAGTTCACCAGCAAGCTGATCTTTGACGGCCAAATTGCGTCTCCTCCTGTCTGGGACTTTGATTTAGGAGCCAATTTGGACTACGATCTGGACGGTGTCCAGGATTTCCTGATTGCCGACGGAAACCATTCGGAAAAATACTATCTGTTTGTCAACAAGCTGGCTGATGTCTTTAATCTCGAGGGGACGGCCCAGTCAACCAACATCGCGCCCGCTCTGGATATCAATCTCCATGCGATCACCAGGCTGAGGATCAGAAATCTGGCCCAAAGTGTTGTCGGAGGATCGAACAGCGGACTTGCGGTGACCTACTATGTCTCGAACAACGATGGCAGAGACTGGGAGTTTTATGCCAGGTTTGCCGAGGGAGATATTCACGATTACGCCGCTCTGGAATGGCACACCTTTAATCACTACGGAAGCAAACTCAAGTGGAAGGCGGTATTATCTGCCTCCGATGACCAGATTCCCGATTTTCCCCCGGCCTCCTATGAAACCCCCAGAGTCGACAATATTGAGTTCGAGATTATCTATGTCGACAGAAGGGAATACTCCCGGACCTCTGTGGCCGCGACGGTAGTCGATAGCAGCGGAGAGCGGATCAAGCTCATCATCGGCGGGACCTTTTATTTCCCCGGCTGGCAGGGCCACCTGTTTGCTTATGATGTGTCCGCTATGACGCCAGTCAATTCTTCTTTCTCCGAGCTCAGGACAGTGAGCCGGTCCGATCTATCTGCTCCGATGGGAAGGGAAATCGTCGCTTCGGGGGTAGAGATTCGCTGGGATGCAGGGACACTGTTAAATGCTCGCGCTCCCGATAGCCGGCATATCTTTACTGCGCTTCCCAATCCGGTAGGAGGAAGTCCAATCAAGACAGACTTTACGGCAGCCAATGTCGGTGTTTTGAGCCCTTATCTGGCAGATGTGCAGGGTGATGATGAGGGGTTGATCAATTTTGTCCGCGGCCAGGACCGCGAATGGAAGCTTGGAGATATCAACCATTCTAACCCTGTTGTTATCGGGCCTCCCAGTGGAGTCTCTGCTCAGATGGGTCCGGACTACGAAGCCTTCAAATCGGATTGGGTAGACAGAAAAAAGGTCCTTTATGTCGGGGCCAATGACGGCATGCTTCACTGTTTCGATGTCCTGACGGGAGAAGAGCTGTGGGGGTTCATTCCCTTTAATCTTCTTCCCAAGCTGAAGAACATGTGGGCCGTTGACAATGTCACTCTGGAGAGATATTTTCTTCGGGATGTCTACGTCGACGGCAGCCCGGTCGTCGCCGATATTTTGTTGAACGGACATTGGCGGACGATCCTTGTCTGCGGTCAAGGCCCGGGCAAAGGCAGCATGACCGGCGGCGGGATCAACTATTATTTTGCTCTGGACGTTACCGATCCGGACAACCCCACATCTCTTTGGGAGTTGACGCACGCAGACATGGGTGAGACTTGGTCTGTTCCGGTCATAGGAAAGGTGACCAAAGACGGGCAAGCGGCTTTTGTCGCTTTTGTCGGCTCAGGTTATGACAATAATCCTGACCCAGGCGCCGTTCTGGGTAACGTCCTGTATGCTGTTGATTTGACGGCGGGGACTATCTTCTGGACATTCGAGGCAGATGAGGTTGATACATCTTCTCATTTCCCCAATATTCAAAACTCCATGCCGGACTCTCCATCACTTGCCGATGTCAATCAGGATGGGTTTGCCGACCGCGTTTATATCGGAGATCTGGACGGAAGAATGTGGAAGGTCGATGTGAGTCCTGCCTTTGAAAATGTGGACTCTTGGGAGGCGGTGAGCATCTACACAGACCCGGATCATTATCCGATCATCACCAAGCCGGCCGTCTGGAAAAATCCCACTTCTCCAACGTCCGACCCGCGCATATGTTTTGGAACGGGGGGCGATGATAACGCACCCGCCACGGCCACGTATTCATTCTTGGCCATGATCGACCACGGGGCTTCCGCCGAAATCGAGTGGTTCCTCGGCAATCCCGACGGGACTGTCCGGACCGCCGAAAAAGATGTCGGCAATTTGGGAGTCGGAGAAAAGGTCTGGGCCGACCCGAAAATCGAAGACTATACCGTCTATTTCAGCACGCTGACAGGCAGCATAGAAGCTGTGGATCCGTGCGCCAACCTGGCTGGGCTCGGAAAACTCTACGCCAGGTTTATCGTCTCGAAAGCGGGGACTCCAGTAGGAGGAACAGCGTTCAAGACCGCCGAGGGCGCCATGGAAAGCCTGAATCTTGCGATCAAAACACGGTCGGCTGTGACCATGGGAGAACAGGAAACCACCTTGACCGGACTTCAGAAAAGAGAGGTCTATATCCAGGAATACAATTCCACTGTCCAGAAGCTGGAACAGCTCACCGGCGGGCTCCTCAAGGTCAAGTCCTGGAGAGAAGTCTATAAAGTCTTCAAGAAATAGAAGCGCCTTTCAGGCATGTCATCGGTGAGGTGACCTGCCCCATCTTTCTGCTCCGGGTCTCATGCTTTCCCGACTCTTCAGTGGGAAGGCGTGCGGATGATTCTGGCGCTTGTCTCACGCGCTCCTCAGGCCCAGGCCACATGAGTTCGAAAGCCTTTTCTTTGCTTGGCAAATCTCTTATTTGACAGGTTCGGTCTCACGCGGATATAGTAATCGCTCAATCTATTGACAACCATGGGATTCTGGGCAAGCGTTCTTCTGGGAATTGTCGAGGGACTGACCGAATTTCTCCCGATTTCCTCCACTTTTCATCTCATTTTCGCCTCCAAGCTTACCGGAGCAGGGCAGGGAGATTTCACCAAGTTGTTTAACGTCTTCATCCAGAGCGGGGCCATCCTGGCTGTGGTGATTTTATACTGGGACAGACTCAGGAGAGATTTGCCCCTGGTCAAGAAGACGCTGGCGGCTTTCATCCCCACGGCCATTCTCGGCGTCCTCGCTTACAAAACAATAAAGAGCGTTTTTTTCGAGTCTTATGCCTGGATGATCGGCATTTTTATCTTGGTCGGGCTTCTTTTTCTTGTATTTGAAAGGCTGGTCAAAAAAGGACTTATCAAACCCCGAGAAGCATTATCCAAGTTAACATACAGGAACGCTATAATCATCGGCCTGGCTCAATGCCTGGCCTTTCTCCCTGGCGTCTCTCGGGCCGGGGCGGTGATCCTGGCCATGATGATCCTCGGCTACAGGAGAGATGATTCGGCGGCTTTTTCCTTCCTTCTGGCCATCCCCACCATCCTCTCTGCCGGAGCCTATGACCTCTATAAATCAAGGGGAATTCTGCTCGGTCCGGGGAGCCCCGTGCTGATGCTTTTTGTCGGTTTTATCGCCGCCTTCGTCGTCGCCTATTTCGCCGTCAAGTGGTTTATCCGCTACCTCCAGAATCACACCCTGAATCTCTTCGGCGTCTACCGGCTTTTTATGGGCGCAATTATGCTTCTTCTTTTCCTTTTAGGATAGAAAGGTCCGCTGATCAAGGGTGGTTTAGTTTTTCCTTGATTAGTGCTAAAGTATTGGAAAACATCACCAACTTAGAAACCCAGGCAAATGAACAACAAAGAGCAGGAACCAGGCCCGAGTGTAGTCAAGACGGCTTGGCGGAAAATGGTCGGGGGACCGCGTGACATCCGCGACCCCTCTCTTTTTCATAAAATCTCCCTGGTCGCCATCCTGGCCTGGATCGGCCTGGGGTCAGACGGCCTTTCTTCTTCCGCCTATGGGCCCGAAGAAGCCTTTCGCGTCCTCGGAAAGCACACCTATCTGGCCTTGTTCCTTGCCCTGGCCACGGCCCTGACGGTATTCATCATTTCTTATGCCTACTCCCGGATCATCGAGCATTTTCCGGGCGGCGGGGGAGGCTATATCGTCGCCAGCCATACCCTCGGAGAAAAGGCCGGGGTCGTTTCAGGGTCGGCGCTCCTGGTCGATTATGTTTTGACGATTACTGTCTCTATTGCCGCTTGCGGGGATTCTTTGTTCAGTTTTCTCCCGGTGCAGTTTCACGGATATAAACTTCCGTTTGAATTCGCCTTGATCCTGGCGCTCATTGTTCTCAACATCCGGGGCGTCAAGGAGTCGATCCTTGTTCTTGCTCCCATCTTTATCGTTTTTATTGCCTCGCACATCTTTCTCATCGGGTACGGCGTTTTCTCTCATCTCCCTGAAGTTGCTCCTCTGGCCCACGGGATCAAGCAGAATTTTCGCGCTGGGCTCGCCACACTCGGCTGGGCCGGGATGCTGGGGCTGTTCCTCCGGGCTTATTCCCTGGGGGGCGGCACCTATACGGGAATCGAAGCCGTGTCCAACGGCCTTCAGGTGATGCGCGAGCCCAGAGTCCGGACGGGAAAGCGGACCATGCTCTACATGTCGACTTCCCTGGCCTTCACCGCCGGCGGCCTTTTCCTCTGCTATCTTTTGCTCGCCGTGGTCCCGGCAAAAGGAAAAACGCTCAATGCGGTCCTGGCCGAAAGCCTATACGGCGGTTGGTCCTTCGGCCCCCTCTTGGCCTTGATAACCATCATCTCAGAGGGAGCCCTGCTTTTTGTCGCGGCCCAGACCGGGTTTGTCGACGGGCCGCGGGTCATGGCCAATATGGCCATCGACTTCTGGTTCCCTCACCGCTTTGCCTCGCTGTGCGAGCGGCTCACCATGCAGAACGGTGTCGTCCTGATGGGGACGACCGCTCTTCTTTTATTGCTTTACACGCGGGGGAGCATTTCCATCTTGATTGTCATGTATTCGATCAACGTTTTCCTGACATTTTCGCTTTCCGAACTCGGTATGTCGAGATTCTTCATCAAGAACCGGGGAAACCAGCCGGAATGGAAAAAGCATCTTCCTGTCCATCTCACAGGTCTCTGTCTCTGTTCGACCATCCTGACAATCACCTCGATTGAAAAATTCGGGCAAGGCGGCTGGCTGACCCTGGTTATCACGGCCCTTCTCATTGCGCTCTGCTACAGGATCCGAAAGCATTACCTGGAGGTGCGCGAGCTCAAGCAGAAGCTGGATGAAATCCTGATGAGCATACCGACTTCAGAGGTAGTCAATATTGAGCCTCCCGACCGCCAGAAAATGACAGCCATTCAGCTGGTCAGAAGTTTTGACGGGTTCGGCATCCATACGTTGCTTTCCGTCATCCGCAATTTTCCCGGGCTCTATAAAAATTTTATCTTCGTCTCCGTGGCGGTCGCTGATTCAGGCTCGTTTAAAGGGGCGGGCGGGGTGGAAAACCTCGAAGCCTCTATCAAAGAGATGCTCCTGAAATATGTTCATTTGGCCAGAAGCCTGGGCTTCGCAGCGGATTTCCGGATGAAAACAGGCACCGATGTTGTCGAGACGGCCACGGACCTCTGCCTGGAAACGGCCAAAGAATTTCCCCGCTCCATGGTTTTTGCGGGGAAACTGACATTTTTCAAGGAGAAGTTCTATCAAAAGATTCTCCATAACCAGACGGCCTTTTCTTTGCAAAGAAACCTTCACTGGAACGGAATCAACATGGTGATTCTCCCCATTCGCATGGATGTTTGACGGACCCCGTCAATCAGGCCAGTCCAACGAGCGGAAGAAGAAGCCGGAGCACCAGCCAGATCACCAGTCCTCCGGAAAGGCTGAGGAGGACACCGCCCCTGATCATCTTGGTGATAGGCACGAGACCCGAACCGTAAACAATGGCATTAGGCGGAGTCGAAACGGGCAGCATGAAGGCCCAGCTGCAGCCCAGGGTCGTGCCGATGGCGGGCGGGATGGGATTGACCCCAAAAGCCGCAGCGAGGGAGATAATGATGGGCACAAGCATAGTCGCGGCCGCAGTGTTTGAAGTCGTCTCGCTCGCCAGAATCGCCAGGTAAATCCCGACCAACGTCAATGTCCATAGAGATGTCGCGCCGAAAAGATGGAGGATGCCCGTGCTCAGAGCTTCGGCTAGCTTGGTTTCGAACATGAGGTTTCCGAGGGACAGCCCGCCTCCAAAAAGAAGGAGAGTCCCCCAGTCGATCTCAACGGCCTGCTTCCAGCTCAGAGTAAACCTCCTCCTCTCCCGGTCGACGGGAAGAAGAAAAAGCAGGATCGCGGCAATGATCGCAGCCGCGGCCTCAGGGAAGCGCGAATTGTAGAATCTCGAGGCAGGTGCATCTTTTCCCAGGAATAAAACCAGAAAGCCGGGCATGACCCACAAGATGACGGCCACAAGGAACGCCAGGAAGGCGTTTTTTTCGCCGCGCGTCCACTTGCCCAGCCGGGAGAGTTCTTTTCTCACATAGGCCTGGCTGCCCTCCAGTTTGGCCACCTCCGGCCTGTGGAGAAAAAACAACAAGCCATAGGCCAAAAGATACATCACCAGCAACAAAGGCACGGCAAAGAGCATCCATTTGAAGAAAGGAATTTTGACGCCGGCAAACCGTTCCATCATGGCGATTCCGATGAGATTGGGGGGAGTCCCGACCGGTGTGCCGACGCCTCCGATGGAGGAAGCGTAGGCGGCCATCAACATCATTCCCGTTCCAAACCGAAGTCTCTCCGGGGTGACCGTCTTTCCTGACTTGGCTGAAATCATATCAGCCATCGCGGAAATGATGCCGAGCCCGATGGGAAACAGCATGGCTGTCGTGGCCGTGTTGCTGATCCACATCGAGATAAAAGCGGAGGCCGCTCCAAAGACAAAAAGGATGCGGCCGGTGCTGTTTCCGACCCAGCGCTGGGACATCATTTTGTAAGCAAACCGCTTATCGAGTCCGTGGACGGTCATGGCCCGGGCGATCATAAAGCTTCCCAGAAATAGAAAGATAATGGGGTCGGCAAACGGGGCGAAAGCCGTCTTGACGTCGGCGACTGCCAGAAGAACACAGAGGACAGTTCCGAGAAGGGCTGTCGCAGGCAAAGGAATGGGCTCGGTGATCCACCAGGTGATAACCCAGGCGATGACAGCTGCGAGTGCGTGGGCGGCTGGGCTTAAGCCTGGCATGGGCAAAAAATAGAGGACGAGGAAGATTAAAGGCCCCAGAAAAAGTCCGACCCTGCGCCTGAAGCGCTCGAACCGCCTTTCAGCTTCGGACAAGATTTCGCCGAGCTCGGGGGAATCTCTGTATTTGCCTGGGGCGGAGTCTTTCAATTTTTTGCCACCCTTTTCTGCCTTGAAGGGCCTGATTGGAAAGGTGCAAATTTAAGGCAATGAATCGTAGCACAAGAAAACTGTCGAGACAAGGGAAAAATGGGCAGGCTCTCGGCGAAAGTTCTCCCCAATACCCCTTTTTGACATTGAAAATACGCTGTGCTAAAGTGAATTTTCTTTTCGACGCGAGGCTCTGTATCTCCTGTCTGTTTCGAGTGAGGAAGAGAGCATGAATGTCCTGGTGGTCCTGGCCGTCGTCGTGGTCGCTTTCGGACTGGCGAGCCGCTTTTATTCCCGCTACATTGCCCGCATTCTCGGCGAAAACCCGAACAATCTGACTCCGGCCATTACCTGCTCCGACGGCCGGGACTATGTCCCGACAAAGTCTTATATCGTCTTCGCCCACCATTTTGCCGCCATCGCCGGTGCCGGCCCCATTCTCGGTCCGACTATGGCCGCCCTGTATGGCTTTGTCCCCGCCTGGCTTTGGCTTGTTTTCGGAGCGATTTTCATCGGCGCCGTCCATGATTTCACGTCTCTCTTCGTCAGCATGCGCGAGGGCGGCAAGTCCATGGCTGAGGTGGCGCGCAAGACTTTGGGCAACTCCGGGTTCAACCTGTTCATCGGGTTCACCATCGTCATGATCGTCCTCGTCACCTCATCCTTCCTGAGCGCCACGGCCATGTCGCTGACCTCTCTCTGGCCCCTGAGCAAGCTTGGTGCCGTCGAAGGACAAACGTTCCTCAAGACCGTCGTCCAGGACGGTGTCGTCCTGGGCCGGATCGGCGGCATCGCCTCGATGTCGGTCATCGTCATCACGCTGAGCTCGCCCTTCTTGGGGTGGCTCCTCTCCAAGAAAGGGATCAAAACAGTTTTCGCTTACCTTATAGCTGCGGCCATTTGCATCAGCTCCGTCCTGGTCGGTATTGCTCATCCGGTCACGTTGGCGCCGACGACCTGGATGATCATCATCTCTTTTTATGTCCTTTTTGAAACCGGCATGCCGGTCTGGCTGATTCTTCAGCCGCGGGATTTCATCAATGTCCAGATTCTCTACGGCGGCATCAGCCTGATGGCCGTTTCTCTGTTTTTCAGCGGGTTTAAGGGGCTCTCCGTGACCATCCCCAGTTTCAACCTGAAAGAGGGCGTCGAGCATTTAGGGCTCATCTGGCCGATGATGTTCTGCACGATCGCCTGCGGTGCCATCTCCGGGTTCCACGCGCTCGTCGCCGGCGGGACGACATGCAAGCAGCTTTCCCGCGAGACGGATGCCCGGAGGGTCGGCTACAATGCCATGCTCCTCGAATCCGTCCTCGCTGTCTGCGTGCTCCTGGCGATCGGCGCAGCGATGAGCTTTGCCGATTACAAGTCCGTCGTCTGGCCGTCCGACCCGGCGGTCAAGTCGAACCCGATCCTCGGGTTTTCCCTGGCGGCAGGGCATCTCTTTAATCATGCCCTTGGTATTCCCGTGGCTCTCGGCTCCGTCTTCGGAATTCTTCTCGTCGAAGGATTTGTTGTCACGACGCTCGTCGCCGCCGTCAGGCTCAACCGCTATCTTTTCGAGGAGCTTTGGACCATCCTTTTCAAGAATCCGCCCAGACTCCTCAAGGTGCGCTGGTTCAACGCCGCCATATCCGTGGCCCTGATGTGGCTGCTGGCTTATTCTAACGCATTCAATACTCTTTGGCCGATCTTCGGCACCGCCAATCAGCTTATGGCGGCGCTGGCGCTGCTGGCCGTTTCGGGCTGGCTGCTTCTGCGGAAAAAGAAGAATGCTTTCACCCTGATTCCGGCGGTTTTCATGATTGCGACGACCATCGCCTCACTCCTGATCCTGCTGTCTAATTATTACCGGAACAAGAACTATATCCTCATCGTCGCAGATCTTCTCCTCCTCGTCCTTTCAGCAGGAGTGGTCTGGCTGGTCTTGAAGAAGTTTCTCCGGCCAGGGGAAACGCCGGCTGGCACGCCGGCCTGAAAAATTTGGTGCCCGTGGAGACGAGACATGTTTGTGATGCCGGATGAGGAACATAAAATATCCTTCGGCAAAATTATCCTGGAAGCTTTAAAAGGAATAAAGAGCGAGATCCTGCTCTATGCCATCGTTGTGGCCGCACTCCTGGTCGGCTCGGCCTATTTTGGCCCGGCCGTTTTGAAGGAGATCAAGTGGCCGTTGACCATCATTTTTTCCTTGGCCCTCGTGGCCTATTTTTTTGCCGGTGCCGTGCCTCGGGCTAAAAGGCGATTAAAAAGCCCCCCGGGAGAAAAAGGGACATCGAACTAAAAACAGAAGGAGATGAGCATGGACCCGGTCATCAGCCTGCATCTCGTTGATTATGCGATCATCGGCGTGTATATCCTGCTGTTTTGGGGGCCCTCGTCTTGATCACAGGAGCGGTTCTTCTCATATCGTCTTTTCGGAAGGCTCGTCCTCCCAGGGATTGAGCGGCTCTTTCGTGGTTGAAATAGGGGAAGGATTGCGGTATATTTTGTCTT
>Ga0315280_10000287_pt1 | contig 94474 bp, 87 predicted proteins | sample YL17G06_40_MG_FD_203697 | JGI IMG/M metagenome (GOLD analysis project Ga0315280, IMG submission 203697) | Sediment microbial communities from Yellowstone Lake, YNP, Wyoming, USA - YL17G06_40 | ecosystem: Environmental > Aquatic > Freshwater > Lake > Sediment | place: USA: Wyoming | collected...
GTCTGCAACTCGACTGCATGAAGCTGGAATCGCTAGTAATCGCGTATCAGAACGACGCGGTGAATACGTTCCCGGGCCTTGTACACACCGCCCGTCACATCACGAAAGTGGGTTGTACTAGAAGTCGTGATTCCAACCGCAAGGAGGATAACGCCTAAGGTATGACCCATGATTGGGGTGAAGTCGTAACAAGGTAGCTGTAGGAGAACCTGTGGCTGGATCACCTCCTTTCTAAGAGAGAACCGGTCCTCGGTCCCGGCTTGCCGGGAAGGCCGGGGACGGAATGCTCAGCCCGACGTGGCTGCTCAACTCAGTTGTTTAAAGAGCGGTTAAGAGTCTACAGTTGACAGCTAACAGTCTGCAGCGCCGGTGTATGACCGGCGCTTTGTTTTTGGGCCGCGAGTGATCGCGGCCTTTCTTGTTTGGTAGCGGCGACGTGACGAGCGGCGTTGTGGTTTTTTGGTCACGAGCCATCGCGGCATTTTCTTTTTGGCGGGGTTGATGATAACCTCATTCCGTAGCCGGCCGTGACAAGACGACAAGTCAGAGGACGCACAATGACGCCTGACGAGATGGACAAGAAGATTGAATTCATCCTGCAAATGCAGGCGCAGTTCGCAGCCAATCTGGCGCGTTCCGAAGCAAATATCGATAACTTCAGGGTTTCGGTGGCGGACCTTGCGGGGGTCGTAAGAGAGTCGGTAAAGATCAGCGACGACCGTTTCACCCGGCTCGACGACCGACTGACCAAGCTCGCGGAAGCGCAGAAGGCGGCTGACGACCGCTCCTCCCGCCTCGACGAGCGGATGATTGAGCTTGCCGCGGCTCAGAAGGCCACGGAGGAACGCTTCAACGCTTTGATCAACGTCCTGGAAAGGCACATCACCGGCCCTGACCATGCGGCCCGGCCTTAGTTCTATTCGGCTTCGGTGCGCCGATCGTCAGGCCGCCACATGTAGCGCTGACCTTCAGGGCGGCGGCAGTTCACAGTCGAAAGTTCAAAGTTGAAAGCCCACGGCCGCGAGCAATCACGGCCTTTTGGCTTTTGTAGCGCCCGGCTCGCGATGGGGCTCTGCGGATTTTTCGACCAGCGGCCGAAGCGTAGGGGTATAATCAAAACACTTGCTGGAGGTGTGGCGTGGCTCCACGGTATGTTCTCAGTGACTATGTGGCTGAGGCTATTGCTCAGGCCGTTTACGAAAAGCTGGATGATGGGAGCTACGCCGGCCGTGTTCCGTCCTGCCAGGGAGTCGTTGCCTTTGGAATCTCGCTGCGGCAATGTGAGGATGAATTGCGCTCCACGCTCGAGGATTGGATTCTGCTCGGTTTGCGTCTGGGCCATCCGCTCCCCGTGATCGGCGGAATCGATCTTAACAAGGAGCCCACGCGTGAGCCGGTGGACGCCGTGTAAGCGCGCGGACTTTGTTCGCAGGCTCCGCAAGTTGGGATTCGATGGCCCCTATTCGGGTACGCGCCATCAGTTCCTGATTCATTCCCAGAAGCGATTGGCAGTTCCCTCCAATGCGGAGTATTCCGTCCCTCAGCTCCGCACGATGATTCGAGAAGTCGAGGCCATCCTGGGCCGCGAAATCAGCTTGGAGGAGTGGGACGCGCTGTGAACCACTGAATCCTGAGCTCGCACCGCAAACGCTGAACCGTGTTCTCAGGCAGGCGGGACTGAAGAAATGAAGAGATATCTCATCGTGATTGAAGAGACCCGCACGGGCTACTCGGCTTACTCGCCCGACCTTCCAGGGTGCGTTTCTACAGGCCGCACGCGCGAGGAGGTCGAACGCAACATGCGCGAGGCTATCGAGTTCCACCTGGAAGACCTGCGGCTTGAGGGTTTGGAAGTCCTTGCAGCCCACACCTTCTCGCCTTACGTTGAGGTCACCACATAACCGCCAGAGGCTTTTCCTGAGGTCGATTCGGCCGCGCACCGCGCGGCCTTTTTGCTTTTGACTGCGAATTGATAGAATGCAGGCATGACGAACCATTCCGAGCCGGCCTCCACGTCGAGCCGCGAAGCGGAAGTTTTCCGCGCCTTCCGTCGCCTCGACCGTAACAAGCGGCGGTGCCTGGCCCTCCGCATCCTGCGCGACCAGCGCGTCCTGGCAGACCTTTACGATCACTTTCTGATTCAGGAAGCCATTCGAGAGAAGGGAGAAAGCGCGCTGCGGCGAGCGGCTTTTTCTGTAGTGGCGGGTACTGGCGACCGCCCTTGCTTTTTCACCTCGATTCTCGGCGCACAAAAAGGGACATGGAGATTACTGACATGAAGGCTTCTTCTTACTCGGGCCTCCTGCTCACCCTTGGAAATAGAGGCGACGTCTATGTAGATTGGACATGCCGAAATTCTGCCCTCGTTTTCGCTGACGCGTATTTCGACGCTGCGCGAACCCTCATTGAACACTTTCGAAATAGCCCCCCACACGCCTTCCAAACTATACCCGTAATCTTCCTTCTAAGGCACTACACTGAACTCGCTCTCAAAGAATGCATCTTCCAAAGTTTGGTTCTGGCAAAGACTGTCGACCCCAGCTACAACCATGGCGCGCAGCTGGGCGCAATACTTAAGGAACACAATCTGTCAAGGCTCCTTAAGATTCTGAGCGGGCTAAATAGGTTCAGCCGTACGACAGATGATTCAGCCGATGTGCCCTTCTTGAGCTCTAAGTGCGTTGGGTTTATTGAAGAGCTCAATCAGTGTGATCCTACGTCAACCTGGTTCCGATATCCAAAAAATAAGACACTCGAATTTCCACCGGCCCGAGCGTTTAACTTAGGGGTGTTGTTAAGTGGTATGGAGCAAGTTAGAGACGAGCTTACCGAGCTCAGTGGCTCTACGGAAGTCACCAGTGATCAAATTAATGAATATCTGAATCACTACGCGGATGACGCAAATTACGGGCAAATGAAGTGGACTTGGACATGGAAAGTGGAATTGCTGAAAGCGCTATGTCTGATCAACCTTAAATGATCTGCCCTGGGCATCTTTCGATGAAAAGGACAGCTTCTCGGGCGCCAATACGCCTCAGGGAGCCCGCTCTTGACGTATCTTTTTTCCGCTTGCTTTCAAACTGCCGCCCCAACCTGCAATTTCTTCGCCCACCTTCTCCGAACTTTTCGCTCGCTCCACATTTGCTCAAGCTTATCGGTTAGGATACTCCCGTTGTATAATTGTCTCCAATGAGAGACTGGTCGTTTCAGGACAGACGAAGAGAATGGAGACAATTCCGACGAGAATACGCCAAAGGGAAGAAGCCGCGCCAATTCGTAATCCTCGGCTTAAAGGTGGTCGGTATTGCAGTGGTGATCTACTCTGCGGCGTTAGCTGTCTTCTTGGGCCTTATGGAGGTTCCTCCAGAACCGTGGGAACGCGCCCTCGTTTACCTGCCTGGTCCAAAGAAGGTCGCGCTCGCGCTCCTTTCGCTAGTTGTCATCCGCAGTGCATTCAAGAAGGCTAGTCGGTAGCCACGGCACTGCAATCGTGCCGTGGGCCTTTCTTAAGCCTTCCTGGCGGTCTCTGACTATTATCAACCGATGCCACGCAAACGCCACCGGGCCACGGAGCTACGCCGCCGCGTGAGGCGGTTTCGAGCGACGATTTACAGGCAAGGGCCGAATCCCCACGTCGATGTTCCCGAGTCCGTCAGCCGGGCGTTTGCGGCGTGGGGGCAGGCGGGGCGAATCATTGTGGTGGGGACACTGAACAAAGTGCCGATCCGGGCGACGCTCATACCGGTGGGCCGGGGGCGGCATCGCCTGTATGTGAATGGGGGCATGAAAAGTTGGGAGCACAGATTCGTTCTTGAAGTTTGCGGGCTTCAGCCACGACGAGCGGGTTTTCTCGTCGTGGGCCTTTCGAAAGCCCCACGACGAATCGCAGAACGGATTCGTCGTGGCTACCCGAACAGCCGCGGAGTTCAAGAACAACCCCGGGCTACCTTACTCCGCGGCACGTTGCTTCAGGTGAGGTCTTTCAGGATCAGCTCGATGTGTTTCTTAAACGCGGGCAGGTCGGTTTGGGTGACTTCCCACACTGCGGTGAAGTGGACGCCCATGTAGTCGTGAATCAGGACGTCGCGGAGCCCAGCGATTCGACGCCAGGGAACCTCGGGATATCGTGAGCGCAATTCGGTGAACAGCCTCTCGGTTGCCTCGCCGGCGATTTCGAGTTGGCGAATCGCCGCGTCCTGCCAATGAGACTTCGCCATGAACTCATTCCGACCAACTGCAACGTGGGTGTCGATCTTTCTAATTGCATCCAAGATGTGCTGAAGATAGACGTTATCGTCTTTCATAGGGCGACGGCCTGGCGCACTACTTCTTCACGGATGTAGGGGCTGATGGCGTCTTCGGTGACGACGTCCACTTTGCAGGCGAGGAGGTCTTCGAGGTCCTGCTTGATCGCGACGATATCAAGCAGACTCGCATGCTCCTCAAGCGTCACCAAGATGTCGAGATCGCTGCCAGGCTTGCCCTCACCGCGAGCACGCGAGCCGAAGACGCGGACGTTGCTCGCCCCGTGGCTGGCGGCGACACGCAGAATCTCGTCGCGCTTTTCTCTGAGGATTGCGTCCATCACCATTTCCCCCTCCACGCGGTATTTGTGAGCGCGATTCTAACACTGTCCGACGACTAGCGTACACAACGCGCTCACTGCGATGGCAGGCCTCACCTTCCCATGCTCCTGGCTTTCTCCAGGATAGCGGGGCGGGTGGCTTCCATGATCGCGCGCAGGTCGGCGTAGCGCAGGGTGCGCTGCTCGAAGGTGCGCTTCTCCAGGGCGCCGAGGAAGCGGGCTTCGAACTCCCGAAAGTAGGAACCGTAGATGTGGTAGCTATCGGCGAGGTGGCAGTAGCGGCCGAGCTTGATGGTTTTGCCGGAAAGTTCCGAGATCCGCGCGGCGATTCTCTTCTGCATTTCGACCAGGGCGAACATGTTCATGAAGGCGGCCTTGTAGGCATCGTTCGAGCGGAAGCGCACGTTCATGCTGAGAACCGGTCCGCGATCCTCCTCGATAATCCGACACCAGAGGCTTTGCAGGCACGCCGGGTCGTAGCAGTCGTTGTCCTCCCAGACTTTCCACGTGATCGCTTGCGCCCGGCGAGTGTAAGGGGTTTGCGCCAGCTTCTGGCAAAGGGTTTCGATCTGGTCGAAGGGCTTCAGAGTAGGGACGGCGTAAGCGAACAAGCGCGGGTGATAGGTGTATTCCCAGCGAGTGTCATGGGGATCGCGGGTGTCGCGGACTCGCCCGGGCGAGGGTGCGACTAGGGTTTGGCAGTGCTCGGCAAGGGAGTCATGCGGACTCGGTTCTCTTCGATGACTGAGAAGTGTCCGGCCCAGTCCGCGCGGCCTTCGATTGTGACAACCGCCAAGTGAGCCACGTGCGAGGGTGAGGTGGCCGCGACACGAAACAAGAGGACTCCTGAGGAGGCAGGAAGACCCCATCGGTAAGCCAACTCCCCGAAATCCTTGTCAAAGGTTAAGAGGACGCGACCCTCAGCGGTGGCGCGCTGCAAAATCTGGTCGTCGCTCGCACCCGGCGAATCCGTCCGCACCCACGTTACGTCGTGACCGCGAGAACGGAGCGCCTCAACTGCCTCGCCAGGGAAGTTCTCGTTTGCCAGGGCTCTCATCTTGGGATGGGGAGAGGATAGACTTTCTCAGCGCGCAGTACATCACTGGCGTAAGCCAGGCAGGCTAGGATGTCCTCCGTGGTCACACCGGGATAGTTCTCAAGGATATCCGCTTCGGTCCAGCCTTGAGCGAGCAGATCAAGGACGAACTCGACCGCTAGGCGAGTTCCCTTGATGACGGGTTTGCCGACCAGAATCTGGGGGTCGACGACGATTCGATCTTGCCAAGTCACCTTACCCTCCTCAGCCAAACGGCAGTCACTGTGAGTCGCGTACTCAAGTGGCTATTGTAGCACCATACTCACACGACCCGTTAAGGGGGCTGCGAGAAAAGCGAGGCGGCATTGGGTGCTCCGGGGCAAGGGTGCGCTCCGGCCAAGCGCTACCTCCCCATATTACGGGCTTTCTCCAGGATAGCGGGGCGGGTGGCTTCCATGATCGCGCGCAGGTCGGCGTAGCGCAGGGTGCGCTGCTCGAAGGTGCGCTTCTCCAGGGCGCCGAGGAAGCGGGCTTCGAACTCCCGAAAGTAGGAACCGTAGATGTGGTAGCTATCGGCGAGGTGGCAGTAGCGGCCGAGCTTGATGGTTTTGCCGGAAAGTTCCGAGATCCGCGCGGCGATTCTCTTCTGCATTTCGACCAGGGCGAACATGTTCATGAAGGCGGCCTTGTAGGCATCGTTCGAGCGGAAGCGCACGTTCATGCTGAGAACCGGTCCGCGATCCTCCTCGATAATCCGACACCAGAGGCTTTGCAGGCACGCCGGGTCGTAGCAGTCGTTGTCCTCCCAGACTTTCCACGTGATCGCTTGCGCCCGGCGAGTGTAAGGGGTTTGCGCCAGCTTCTGGCAAAGGGTTTCGATCTGGTCGAAGGGCTTCAGAGTAGGGACGGCGTAAGCGAACAAGCGCTGGTGATAGGTGTATTCCCAGCGAGTGTCATGGGGATCGCGGGTGTCGCGGACGAGGTGGTCCTTGATGCCCTCGCACACTTCCATCACGTATTCCTGCAGGTCTTCGGGGCCGCCGGGGAAGTCCTTGTGGATCATCGGCTCCTTGAGCGGGTCCATGACGGTGATGAGCATGGTGGCGTCTTTGCTCGGAGGGTCGTCGGGCTTGTCGTACTGGGTTCTGACGTCGCACCCTTTCTTGTGGAGTACGATCAGTGACTCCTCCCAGGCCCGCGCGATGCAATTAGCCTCCACGTGCAGAACTGGTATACCACTCATGGGATCTCCCCTATTCGCTTCCGCGACGAGCGCAGACGCATTCTGGATCGCATGAACTCTACCATCCTCGCGGGCCTCTGCGCACGCTGTTCTTGAGGAGCGAGTCTCGCGTCGATTCGCCGTAACCGGTCCGAGCGCCGCGTCCGAGGCGATGCAAGGACGCGAATATGCGTAGACTGGCAGAGAGTATAGCTGGCCATGACCGACTCCTGACCCGCCCGGCACGACCTGCTCAAAGAGCGCCGAGCGGTCATTGATATCGGCATCTCGATGGCCACGTCATTTTGCCTGCCCAAAAGGCAAGAATCTTCTGGTGGAGTTGTTGCATCCAAGACTCCGGAGGTAGTTTCTTCTCAATGACACGATGCATCACCGACTAGCTGGTGCAAGAGCATCAGGAACTCTCTCATTTATTGAATGAGCTACAGGAACAGCTCCGCGTGCTGCCGTTGGCGCGTGACATGGGCGACACGTCGGAGCGGCTACAAGGACTCACGCGAGAAATCTCCGAGGTCCTTCACACACACTTGCAAGAAGAGGAGCGGGTTCTCTACCCTGCTCTGGAAGGACATATTCAAGGGATTGCTGCCACCCTCGACCGCATGCGACACGCGCATGACGACGGTGAGGCGGTGGAGAAGGCGTTTCTTCAGTGCGTCGAGCAGCTGGCCAAGAGTGGCCGTGACCGGCAGGAAGTTATGCAATCCGGGCGCAGGTATATCCAGTGGCTGCGCGCCCATCTGCTGGAAGAAAACGGGCGACTCTTTCCGTTGGTCCAGCGTGGGCTTGACCCACAGACGCAGAAAGAAGTCCGCCGGGCAATGGAAGAACTTAGCCAGGAAACCACGGCCCGGGTTGCGGAAGGGTTCTCGAGCGAACCGCAAGCGTAGAAAGGCATCAACATGGACCGTCGGGGCTCAGTGCGGCGAGCCGGACGGCGTGCCTGCCAGGCCGCGACGAAACCTCTTCTCGCGTGGAGTTGGAAGCTGAACGAGGTGGAGGTGAACGGCTTGGCGACTCTGCATCCCACCCATTTAGGCTCGGCCCGTAGTGCGGTTCGCTGCCTTTAATGATTGTACCTCCCTGTCGTTTCCCCTCTCTGTGATGAGATAGCGCGGCCCGTTCACAAGCGGGATTTTGCTAGCTCTTCCCGCCGTGACTTCACATCGTTTTTTCCACCCTAAAAGCTCTTTCTTTGCGTGCGCATTTCTGGCAGACTGTGCCCTTGCTGGACGGCCATCATCGCGTATTGACCATCCGAAGGAGGTCTCAGTTCCCATGAAAAAGCATTCACTCACCCGTCGTGACTTCATGCGGCTGGGGGCGGGCGCTGCCGCAGCGGGAGTCGCCGCGAAGGTCACGCTACTGGAGCCAAAACGGCTCTGGGCGTCACCGCGGCCCGTCCCACCCTCGGACACCCTCCGATTCGGCATTATCGGCACGGGCGTTGAGGGTTGCTCGTTGCTAAGCAGCACGCTGCCGATCCCCGGAGCGGAATGTGTTGCCGCCGCGGACCTTTATGACAGCCGCCAAGTTGCGGCCAAGGAGGCGCTGCGTGGCAAGAACATCGACACCACACGCGAGTACCGGCGGATTCTTGACCGCAAGGATATCGATGCGGTGATCGTGGCTACGCCCGACCACTGGCATCGGAGGGCCGTGATGGAAGCTGCCGAGGCTGGCAAGGACGTTTACTGCGAGAAACCCATGTCCCACAGCGTGGAGGATGGGCTGGCTATGGTGGAGGCCATCCAGAAGAACAAGCGCATGTGCACCGTGGGCAGCCAGCGCGTCAGCAGCATCCTGTACAACAAGGCGAAAGAGATATGGGATTCCGGCAAGCTCGGCATGGTGGACACCATCATGGCAGCGTGGGACCGGAACACCGATAGCGGCGCGTGGGTCTATCCCATTCCGCCGGATGCCAGTGAAAAGACGATCGACTGGAGCACCTGGCTGGGCGAGAAGGCCAAGCGACCCTATGACCCGAAGCTGTTCTTCCGCTGGCGCTGCTACAAGGATTTTGGCGCTGGCCTGGCAGGCGACTTATTCGTCCACTTGCTCTCCGGCATATGCCACATCACCGGCACGAATGCCCCGCCTGAGCGCGCGCTCTCGACCGGTGGCCTCTATCACTACAAGGATGGGCGCGAGTTCCCGGACCTACTCTGGACCATGTACGACTATCCCAGCTTCCAACTAGTGCTGCGCTGCAATCACAACAACAACTTCGAGGGTGAGTTCTTCGGCTTCTACGGCAAGAAAGGCACCATGATCATTCACGGCTCCGCGCTCACCTTCAAACCGCAGGCGCCGTACGAACAGCCGGAAGATTATTCGATCTTCGGCTGGCCCGCGAAGTTACGGGACGAGTACTTCGCGGATTGGTTCAAGAAACACCCCAACCCCAAGCCGGGTGAGTTCAAGGTGGAGGCAGAGGAAGAAGTTTATACGCCGCCGCCCGGTTACAGCGACATGACCGACCACCTGGCGAACTTCTTCGATTCGGTGCGCACGCGCAAGCCCGTGGTCGAGAATGAGGTTTTCGGCCACCACGCCGCCCTCGGCTGCCACATGTCGAATGCCTCCTACTTCAGCAAGACGGCGGCAGTCTGGGACGCCGCGGCAAAGAAAATTAAGAGCTGAAAGAAACTCGTAGGGGCACAGCGCGCTGTGCCCCTACAACTCTCAAGGAGGATTTGCTTTCATGGGCAAAAACGAACTAAACCGCCGGGAGTTCATGCGTTTTGGCGCTGGCGCTGCCGCTCTCGGCGCTGCCAGCAAGGTTACGTTTCTCACCCCTAACTTCCTCGAGGCGTCGCCGCGTGCCGTGCCTCCGAGCGATCGCATACGGTTTGCCTCGATCGGCACCGGCATTCGGGGCAGCGAGATCATGCGTGCTGCGCTGGGCTGCGCGGGCACGGAGATCGTCGCCGCTTGCGACCTCTATGACGGTCGGCTGGCCTGGGCGAGGGAGAACTCGGGAAAGCCCAGCCTGGACATCACCAAGGACTATCGCAAGATCTTGGACCGCAACGACGTTGATGCCGTGTTGGTGGCAACGCCCGACCACTGGCACTGCAAGCTCGTGCAGGACGCCTGCGCGGCCGGCAAAGACGTCTATTGCGAGAAGCCCATGTCACACACGGTGGACGAAGGCTTCGCCATGGTGGACGCCATGGACAAGTATAGCCGAATCGTACAGGTGGGCAGCCAGCGGCGCAGCTCCATCGTGTATGCCAAAGCCAAGGAAATCTACGACAGCGGTTACCTCGGCCAGGTGACCGCTATCGAAGGCTGGGTTGACCGCAACGACGCCAGCGGCGCTTGGGTCTATCCCATCCCGCCGGACGCCAACGAAACGACTATCGACTGGAATACCTTCCTCGGCAGCGCTCCGAAGCGGCCCTTCGATATGAAACGGTTCTTCCGGTGGCGGTGCTATCAGGACTACGGCGAGGGCCTGCCGGGTGACCTTTACGTGCACCTGCTGACGGGCATCCATTACGTCACCGGAATCACCGCGCCGCCCTTGCGCGCGGCCGCTATGGGCGGACTCTTCCGCTGGACCGAGGACCGCGACGTTCCCGATCTGATTTGGACGCTCTATGAGTATCCGAACTTCCGCGTCGGCATCCGCTGCAACCTCAACAATGAGTCACCCGAGGTGACGCGCATTTTCGGCACGAGAGGCACACTCGAAATCAGGGGCGACGGGGTCACCGTCACGCCGCAGAACACTGAGCCGCAGCCGGAGAGCTATTCGATCTACGGCTGGGAGACCAAGACTCGGAACGAGTACTTGGAGAACTGGCGCAAAGAACACCCGCTGCCGGCGCCGGGCAAGTTCGCTACGGTGAAATCGGCGCAATCCTTCCAAGCTCCTCCGGGCTACGACGCGGACCTCGAGCATATGAATAACTTCCTGGAGTCGGTCCGGACACGCAAATCCTCGGTGGAAGATGCGGTTTTCGGCAATAACACCACAATCGCCTGCCACATGGCGAACTACTCTTGCTTCAACAAGACCGTTGCCGCATGGGATGCGGCGGCCAAGAAGATCAAAGGGTAAAGACGCGCCGATGGCGTGCCTACTACGTTTGGGAGACGCCCCGCCGGGGCGTCTCTACTTCCTTGCAATTCTTCCTTGCTCTCCTCTTTCGCCGCGATTAGGATAAGCCCCTTCAGTACCCGTTCTGATTTTGCCTTATTGGAGGTTCCTCCCATGAGCAAGCAAAGAATATCTCGTCGAGATTTTATGTGGCGGACGGCCGGCATCGCGGGCAGCACGCTCGCAGCCCGGACGGTTCTCCTCGATCCCGGACCTCTTTGTGCTTCGCCCGCTCCCGTCCCACCCAGTGATACCGTTCGGTTCGGCATCATCGGCATCGGGATGCAAGGTACCGGCCTGCTGCGCACGGCAATTTCACTGCCTGGGGTTGAGTGCGCCGCCGCGTGCGACCTCTACGACGGCCGGCACGAAGTGGCCAAGGAGATTGTAGGCAAACCCATCAAGACCACCCGGCGCTATCAGGAGTTGCTCGAGGACAAGAGCATCGACTGCATCATCAACGCTACGCCAGACCACTGGCACCGACAGATCGTGATTGATTGCTGCAATGCCGGCAAGGATGTTTACTGCGAAAAGCCCATGACCCATGGCATCAGCGAAGGTTCTGAAATGATTGCAGCAGCGCAGAAGAACAACCGCATCGTGCAGGTCGGAAGCCAACGCGTGAGTTCCATTGTCTATGCCAAGGCCAAGGAACTTGTCGCCAGCGGCGCGATCGGCGATGTTCACCTGGTGGAGGCGACGATGGGCCGCAACGATCCGAACGGTGCGTGGGAGTATCCGCCACCCCCCGACCTTTCTCCTCAGAACCTCGATTGGGACACCTGGCTCGGGACAGCGCCCAAGATCGCCTTCAACCCTCATCATTATGCGCGTTGGCGTTGCTGGCAGGCCTACGGCTCGGGCGTTGCCGGCGACCTGTTTGTCCACCTGCTGAGCGGGATTCACTTCATCGGCGGGATCAACCAGCCACCCGACCGGGTGCTGGCGGTGGGCGGCCTGTTCCGGTGGAAAGACGGCCGCGACGTGCCAGACGTCCACTGCACGCTCTACGAATATCCACAGTTCCCGGTCAGCATTCGCATGACCTTGAACACCGACACGCCGGAAATCACGCGCTTTCTGGGGACGAAAGGAATCATTGAGGTTCTCGGCGATCAGCTCACGCTGTCCACGCAGGATGGTATCGACCATGGCCCAGGATGGTACTACCGCAGCTTCCCGAAGAATCTGAGAGAAGAATACGAAACGAAGTGGCACGCCGAGAACGATCCCATCCTCGCTCAGAGCGTATCGGAAACCACCGCCTATCGCGCCCCGCAAGGCTATAGCGATTTCAGGGAGCACATACGCAACTTCTTTGAGGCAGTGCGGACGCGAAAGCCCGTGGTGGAAGACGCGGTCTTCGGGAACAACACGTCGATTGCCTGCCACATGGCGAATGAGTCGTACTTCAAGAAGAGCATCGCCGTGTGGGATGCGACGGGGAAGAAGACGAGGGTTTAACCGGGAAGCGTCTGTAAGGGCATTGCACGCTATGCCGTTAGAGGAAATCGCAGGCCCAGCCGGGCACTGACTCTGGGGAACTTCCCAGTCTGTGTTGGCTCATCCTTTCAAGGAGGTCTTGGTTATGCATAACCAGAAGATTTCGCGTCGCAATTTCATGCGGACGACCGTGGCCGCCGCTGGCGCGACTGCGGCCGCACATTCGATTCTCTTGGAACCTGAGTCACTGGTGGCATCACCCCGGCCCGTCCCGCCCAGTGACCGCCTTCGTTTCGGAATTGTGGGTGTGGGCATGCAGGGTTCCGGCCTGCTCGGAACCTCGATTCAACTCCCGGGTGTTGAGTGTGCCGCGGCGTGCGACCTCTACGACGGTCGGCGGGAGTTGGCCAAGGAGATTGTCGGGAAGCCTGTTCCTACCACCCGCCGCTACCAGGAACTGCTGGACAACAAGGAAATCGATTGCATCATCGCTGCCGTCCCGGACCACTGGCACAAGCAGTTCGTCGTCGATGCCTGCAATGCCGGCAAAGACGTTTACTGCGAAAAGCCTATGACCCACACTGCCGATGAGGGTTTCGAGATGATCGCGGCGGCACAGAAGAACAACCGCATCGTGCAGGTTGGCAGCCAAGCGGCCACCTCGATCATTTCTAAGAAAGCCAAAGAACTGCTTGCCGCCGGGGCAATTGGCGAGCTGTACGCAGTTGAATCCCTGATGTCTCGCAATGATCCGACCGGGGCCTGGGAGTATCCTCCTCCGCCCGATCTTTCACCCCAGACGCTCGACTGGGAGACCTGGCTTGGCCCAGCGCCCAAGGTTCCCTTCAACAAAATGCGCTACGCGCGCTGGCGGTGCTGGCAGGCGTACGGCTCCGGCGTGGCCGGTGACCTCTTTGTACATATGCTAACGGCCCTTCACTTCATCACCGGCACTAACGAGCCGCCCCGAACCGCTGCTGCTACCGGCGGGTTGTACCGTTGGAAGGATGGTCGGGACGTCCCGGACGTTCACACGGCACTCTTCCAATATCCCAAGTTCAACGTGCTCATGCGCGTGACGCTGACAACGAATTCGTCCGATGTTGAGCGGTTCATGGGGACGGGTGGCAGCATGGAACTTCGCGACGGAGGACTGTTCGTATCGCAGCAGGATGGGCAGGACCATAGCCCCAGCTACTATGCTTACAGCTTTGCCAAGGATTTGCGAGCCCAATACGAAAAAGAATGGCACGAGAAGAACGATCCGAAAGCCGGAACGCAGGCAGTGACGGAGGCTATCAGCTACCAGGCACCGCCGGGATACGACGTGACGCGCGAACATCTGTGGAACTTCTTCCAAGCGGTCCGCTCTCGAAAACCGGTAGTGGAGGATGCGGTCTTCGGTAACAACACTGCCCTCGCTTGCCACATGGCAAACTACGCCTACTTTAACAAGACCATTGCCACTTGGGATGCAGCAGGGAAGAAGATCAAAGGATAGTCACTGAGCTTGCCTTTTGTGTGGTTGAGGGCGCCGAGCAAGATCCCCCGGCAGACGAACTCGTCGCTGTGGTGACCGACATTTCAAGGGATTGCGGACTGCCGCAGGCTTCTGGGGCGGAGCATCTCCTTCCTCCGCGCGGAACCGCCCCAAACAAAATGGCCCCCCGAGGTCGCGTCCTCGAGGGGCCCAAAGGAGGATGTGAGGAGAAATCCAGTCCCTCACAGGCCCGCGTCGGGGAGCCCTGGGGGCAAGGTCTCCTCGACGCAGACCCAATGCTCCAGCGGGACCTGCACCATTTGTAGGCCTTGGCGGCGTCGTTGTCCAATCGATTCTCTTTATAGTTCTCATCAAAAGATCTTACTGGCATAGTGTGCCCAGGATTTTCACATTCTGACAACTCATCTTGCAGTAGAATCAGACTGACCTCTGGACTGGGGTGGCTCCGGGCAGGGCTGGGGCAGGTGATCGCCCCAACGATTTGGTGAGGAGGGGAGCGTCTCGATTTCCCACAGGCGAAGCCCTCACCCGCTCCCCAGACGATGGATCAGGAACCAACCTCCGAGCAGTTACTGGCCCGCGTTGCAAAGCGCGACCAAAGGGCACTCAGCGAGCTCTACGACCGATTTGCGGCGCGCCTGCTGGGATTACTCGTCCGTATGCTTCCGGTCCGCAGCTTGGCTGAGGAGGCCCTACGGAGCGTTTTCCTGCGCCTCTGGAGCGAAGCGCCAAACCTGGGCCAAGACGGGGGAAGCGTTGCCGCGTGGCTCGTGGTAGCGGCCCGGCACACCGCCTTGGAGCGTCTCCGCGCCGAGCGGATGGTTTGCGACCGATCTCGTGCGCGCACTGAAAGCCACAGGAAACTTGCCAGGGCAGAATCGCTGACTGGGAAGCCCCGTATTGTAAAGTCCTCCGTAGCGAAGTCCGCCGCGACCGGCGCTCCCGCCGCAAAGCGGAGGGCGTCAACTTTTCTCACTGCGATGTCTCAGGCCTGGATTCCCCGGCCGGAGGCAATCGCACCCATTGACGACCGCCTGAAGCTTCTTCAGAACGTCGTTAACAAATTGCCCAAGGCCCAGCTTGAAGCGCTGGAACTCGCGGTCTTCGGGGGATTCACCGAGACGGAGATTGCGCAGCAGCTTGGGGAGCCACTGGGCAAGGTAAAGACAGCCTTGCGCGCGGCGATCACCTTCTTGAAACACCGCCAACGCGCGGTGTTGGGAACATGGACTGCCGACATCTAGAAGAGCTTTACGAATTGTATCTGCTCGGGACCCTCCCCGATGAGAGCGCCGCGGATCTCAGCGACCACCTCACGCGTGGGTGTGCGCATTGTCTGGAGCGAATCCGCGAGGCTGCCCAGACAGTCTACCTCCTTAGCCTGACGGCACGGCCCGCCCGCCTCGACCCCAAAGTGAAATCCCAACTCCTTCATCGCCTCCACAAGAGGTCGTGAGGGAGTTCTGCCGAGCCTCGCTCGACTACCAGCAACCATTCTTCGCTGGAGAGAAGCGGCAGACCCTGGTTATCGTGACCGGGCAGAAGATTCGAACCACACCTGCCTTGACTTCAGCCCCTCAAATATGGAATAAGCGGACGGCTTTGGGGGGCCCTTGGCACAAACAGGCAAACAGCCCGGCCTGCGGCGAGAGCTGGGGTTGGTTCAGGCCACGGCCCTGGCCATCACGGACATGGTGGGGATTGGCCCCTACATCACCATTCCGCTTTTTCTGGCCACGATGGGTGGGCCGCAGGCGATGCTCGGCTGGCTGGTGGGGGCGCTGCTGGCGTTTTGCGATGGCTTGGTGTGGGCGGAACTGGGTGCGGCGCTGCCAAAAGCTGGGGGAAGTTACAACTACCTACGGGAGGCCTATGGACCCGCCCGCGCGGGCCGCTGGCTTTCCTTCCTGATGGTCTGGCAGATCATGTTTTCCGCGCCGCTTTCGGTGGCCAGCGGCAGCATCGGGTTTGCCAACTACCTTCACTATCTTGTGCCGCAGCTTTCCTTCTGGGGTGTGCGCATGGTCGCTGCGGTTTTCCCGCTCGCCCTCGTAGCGCTGCTCTACCGGCGCATCGGAGCCATCGGAAACCTCTCCGTGGTCCTGGTGGCGGGCGTCCTCCTGGGATGCCTTTGGATCGTGATTTCTGGGCTGCCCCATCTGAGCGCCGCGCGCCTATTTGATTTTCCTCCCGGCGCCTTCCACCTCAACTGGATCTTCTGGGCGGGCCTCGGCCATGCGACGCTTTATGCCCTTTACGACTATTTCGGCTACTACAACGTCTGCTATCTGGGTGAGGAGATCCGGGACCCCGGGCGCGTGATCCCCCGCGCCATTCTGTTTTCCATCCTGACCGTGGCGACGCTTTACGTCTTGATGACCGCCTCTTTTCTCAGTGTGATCCCGTGGCGCGAAGCCATCCAAAGCCCGTTTATCGCCTCGGCCTATATCGAAATGCTTCAGGGAGCAGTGGCGGGCAAAATTATGACGGCGTTGCTGCTGTGGATTGCTTTCTCCTCGGTCTTCTCTCTGTTGCTCGGTTATTCGCGCATCCCGTACGCCGCGGCAATGGACGGAAACTTCTTCCGCGTCTTTGCCCGTCTTCATCCCAAAGGTGAGTTCCCTCACATAGCGCTGATCACTCTGGGAGTCATCGCTTCTCTCTTCAGCCTCGGCCATCTGAGTGAGGTTATTGGAAGCCTAGTGGCCACGCGCGTGCTGATCCAGTATTTGCCCCAAACCATTGGGTTTTTCCTGCTTCGCTTCCGTGCTCCCACCCTCGCGCGACCCTTCCGCATGTGGCTTTATCCTGTCCCCGGAATCATCTCCATCCTGGGATGGCTCTATGTCCTGGGGACCGCGGCTCGGAAATCGCTGCTTTTTGCGTTTGGGGTCTTCGCAGTCGGCAGCGCTGCTTACCTCATTCGCGCGCGCATGCGGCGTGAGTGGCCGTTCGCGCGCGGGTAGTGACCGTCGGGCTACTCGGGGCGGCTGCGCGTCAGCAGGAACATCCCTTCGTTGTGGACGATGAGGATGTCGTCGCCCTGGGGCTGGGCGGAGAAACCGGCGCGATCGCCGGGGATGGAATCTTCGAGGAGCTTGCGGGCTTCCTGGTAACGCTTGTGACGGGGTTCGAGACCGGCGCGCAGCATCCATTGGTTGAAGGAGCGCTGAGGACGCCTAACGGACTGGCGCACAAGCTCGAGCCCGTGGTCGTCAAACATCTGGAGATAGGTCGTCAGCCGAAGCGATTCCGTGTGGGAAGGGTCACGGACTTTCTCGATGCGGTTGTGGAGCTCGAACTTGGCGTCGCTTTCAGGGCTCAGCGCGTCGATGATCACCAACCGGCCTTCGGGCTTCGTTACACGGATCATCTCCTTAAGAGCCAACTCGGGCTTCGGCAGGTGGTGAAAGGAGCATTGGCAGGTGACCAAGTCAAACGCGCCGTCCGGCAAGGGAAGCTGCTCGGCTTCTCCGCACGCGAAGGCGGCGTTCACCACCTGTCGCGCGGTTTGAAACGCCCGGGCCTGGAGAAGCATCTCGAGGGTCAGATCAATGCCGTGCGCGAATCGCACGCGGGGCGCCAGCGCAAGGACAAATGTTCCCGGCCCACATGCCACATCCAGGACGAGATCCGTGGGCTGAGGCTTGGCGGACTCCACCTTCTCCGCCAGAATCTCGGGCGTGTCGCGCACCGCGTACTTCGAAAAGGCCTCAACTGTTTTGGCGAATTGCTTCTGAATTGCTTCTCGGTGCTTCTTGGACATGGTCGTTCGAGAGAGTCAGTCTACAAGATTTCCTATCGCAAGAGCAAAGAAGAGGCTGGCGTCCAGCGGACGGCAAACCAGCCGCCAACAGCGCTCCCGGTCCTTGCGTTCCAAACGACATGGCTAAGGGTGGTCCTCATGACCCTTTCGAGGGATGGGTGCGCGGCCGTTCGCCTGCTGCTTTGTTGTTTGTGATACCTTACCATTACAAACGCGATTGGTATAGAATGCGCGTCCTCTCGGAGCAGGCGAGCGGCGCGCCTTCCGGAGCGTGTTGAAGGCGGCATTCGATCATGGTGGAATGTTCTGCAGCCCGCTCCAGTGTTACTCCGGTCTTGCAACACGCAGGCTACAGGTTTCGAGTGGTCCGCGACTTTTGATAACTCTATCTCGCTGGAAGGAGAGTGCACATGCCTGAGCTCCGTCACAACACACTCACGCGCGAGTGGGTCATCATCGCCACGGAACGCGCCAAGCGGCCCGAAGAATTCGTTAAGAAGAGAAAGGAGAAGAAGACGATTCTCTCGCATGTTCCTACCTGTCCGTTTTGCCCCGGAAACGAAAAGATGACACCACCCGAGACGTACGTGGTGCCGGACACCACGGGTTGGCGGGTGCGTGTTATGCCTAACAAATTCGCTGCCCTTTCCTACGAAGGCGAACGGCGCCGCTCGATGCAGGGCATCCGCCGCACCATCACCGGTGTCGGCATCCACGAAGTGATCGTCGAGACGCCGGACCACAGCAAGACGACGGCGCTGCTTGAGGACGCCCAGGTGGAAACCATCATCCGGACCTATCTCAACCGCTTCAAGTTCGCTTCGCAGGATCCGCGGATCGAGCAGGTGACGATCTTCAAGAACCACGGGGAGCAGGCCGGCACCTCACTGGAACACCCGCATTCTCAAATAATCGCTGCGCCCGTCATCACCTCCCAGCTTCGCGACCGGCTCATTAACGCTCTGAAGCATTTTGACGAGTTCGGAGAATGCATCTTCTGCCGGGTGCTCGAGCAGGAATTGCACGAAGCCACGCGCGTGGTCCTGGAGACCGAACATTTTGTGTCCTTCGTCCAGTTTGCCGCGCTCACCCCCTTTTCGATGTTGATCATGCCGCGCCGGCACATGGCGTGCTTCGTTGAGATCAACGATGCCGAGGCAGCCGACCTGGCCCGCAATCTCCGGCGCACCCTGGCCAAGCTCTATCACGGGCTCGACGACCCGGATTTCAATTACACGATTCGAACTGCGCCCACTGAGTACTCTGGCGTGAAGTACTATCATTGGTATTTGAGTATCATTCCGCGGCTGACCAAAATGGCCGGCTTCGAGCTCGGCTCGGGCATGTTCATCAATGTCTCGCTTCCGGAGGAAAATGCGAGCTTCCTGCGGGATGTGAAAGTGGAATAGCTGGTGATACGGCGGCCTTCGCCGGGTAGTGAATAGAGGGCGATCTCTCGGCTGCGTGCGGGCTGAATTCCCAACGCTTAGTGTGATGAGGGGGAAAAACGCGAGGCCTGCGCCGCTCGCCAAAGGCTATAATAGGCTGTTTTCCTGGCAGGACGCTCTTTGTCCCTCGCCCAAAGAGGAGGATGAATGATACGTCGAGACTTTCTTACCCGCTTGGCTGGAGGCGTGGCTGCGGCTGGCCTGGTTCGTGGCGGCGATAAGCTGTGGGCTACGGCTCAAGGTCATGCTTCGCGATCGACCGCAGGAGACAAGCACCAACGCATTGCCATATCCACCTGGAGCCTTCACAACTATTTCCAATCCACGCGCGAAAAAGAATTCAACCTGCCGGGAAGCATGATTGCCTTGCTTGATTTCCCGGAGATGATAGCGGACAAGTACAAGGTGCATTACCTGGAGATCTGCGCTCCACATTTTGCTTCGACGGAGCCGAGCTACCTCCAGGAACTCAAGGGTCGCTTGGCCAGGGCACGCTCCCATGTGGCCAACATGCCCGTGGATATCGAAGAGATCTGGACGGGAGGCGGCCTCTCCGACCCCGACAAGAAAGTCCGTGACAATGCCGTCAGCGCTTCCAAGAAATGGATCGACATCGCCGCGACGGTTGGCTCCAAGGCAGTGCGATGCGACCCGGGCAAGATGGATGGGAAAAACCTCTCGCCAACCATCGAGTCATACAAACAGCTCGCCACGTACGGCAAATCCAAGAGTGTGGAAGTCCTTATTGAAAACCACGGTGGCGTGGGTTCGGAACACCCGGAAGAGTTGGTGAAGCTGTTCAAGGGAGTGGGTAGCACCTCTGTAGGCGCGCTTCCTGATTTCGCCAACTTTCCTGACGAGTCGATCCGCGAAAAGGGCCTGCAACTGCTTTTCCCGTACGCGCGCGTGGTCGCTCACGCCAAGGGATTGGAATTCGATGCGGGCGGCAACGAAACCAAATTCGACTTCCCGAAGTGCATGGAAATTGCGAAGAAGGTCAGGTTCAAAGGCGTTTACTCCATCGAGTTCGAAGGCCCCGGGGACCCGTGGGTGGGCTGCCAGAAAGTGCTCGACAATCTGTTGAAAACCATCTAGAGGTGGTTTGGTACCGGCAGCGTACGTGGGGCGACCTCTGACATCGCCCTACTTGGGTCGCTGCCTAATCACTTTGACTTTGGGGGCATTCCATGAATCGACGCAAATTCCTGCAGGACTCCGCAGCCAGTGCGCTCGCCGCCGGGCTTGCAAGCAAGCTTGGCTGGGCTCAATCGTCGCCGGGCGGCGGGAGCGCCGACACCACGAAAAGAGAACGGATCGCTGTTTCGACGTGGAGTTTCCACTCCTACTTTCCGCAGACTCGGGAGAAGGATTTCAAGTGGCCCGGGAAGATACTTGACCTCCGCGAGTTCCCAGAACTTATCGCGGACAAATACCACGTCCATAGCCTGGAACTGTGTAATGCCCATTTCGAGTCCACGGATCCTTCCTATATCAACGATATCAAGGCAGCGCTCGCGAAAGCCCACAGCCGCGTAGTCAACATGCCGGTGGACTACGAAAGCGACTGGCGGGGCAAGGGGCTCTGTGATCCCGACGACAAACCGTGGCGATGGGAAATCGCGGAACGCAAGAAGTGGATTGACATCGCCGCTGAACTCGGTGCCCAGTCCATCCGCCCCAATCCCGGTGGCACGGTGAAGATGACCGACCTCAGCCGGCCCATCGCGGCTTACAGAGAGTTGGGCGAATACGGCAAGTCCAAAGGCGTGAAAGTCTTGATTGAGAACCATGGCAACGTGGCCGCCAAGGCCGAGAATATCGTCGCCATCATCAAAGGCGCGGGGCCGGAATGGACGGGAACGCTGCCGGACTTCGGCAATTTCCCGGAGGCGGAGCGCTACCACGGCCTGGAGCTGATGTTCCCGTATGCGAACGTGGTTTGTCACGCGCGCGGGGTTAAGTCCAACGCTCAGGGCGAAGAAACCGCGTTCGATTTTCCGCGCTGCATGCAAATCGCGAAGGCGGCGGGCTTCAAAGGCGTCTATTCCGCCGAGTTTGGCGGAGATGGCGAACCTTACGACGCCGTCCAGAAGATCATTGGCGGACTTCTGAAGTACGTATAGCCCCTCGACGTCCAGTAGAATCACGGATGCGGAAACAAGACTTGGTGGTGGGTCTTCTGCTGGCGTTGGGTTTTTCTTCAGGCCACTCCTTCCTGAGAGCGCAGCAAGTGCCGACGCAGGGGCCGGCGAAAGAAACCGAGGAGTTGACGCCGGCGGCGCGTCCGCCGCTGGTGAGAAACGCGCACCACTTCTGGGATGCGACCAATCTGGCGCTCTTCGCCGGCGCAGGAGGTGCGCGGGGGCTCGACTATTCTTCGTCTCGGCACTTTCGAAAGCGCGGAGTCGACGAGTGGCTTCTCACCAATAGCATCGTGGACAACCGCTCTCTCTTTGCGGGCATCGATGCAGCCGGCACCGCCGCTTCCATCGCGGTGGCGTACCTGTTTCACCGCAGCGGGCACCACAGATTGGAACGCTGGGTATCCATGGTCCATGTTGGAGTAGGTGTTGCGGGTTCGGTTCGCAACTATTCCTTGGGCAGGTCGCAGCCGGTTGCGCGTTTCCGTTAGCGTGCCTTTGTGGGTCTATTGCAGTTTTACGAGAAAGATTCCGTGGCCGACTCCAGCGGGCTCGTTGCTGCGGGCTGACTGGAACGCCATCCACTTGCCATTGGGGCTGACGACGGGGTTCGACGCCTTGTAGCCCTCGTAGTCGCCCCAGCGGGTGAGGCGGACGAAATCCGTGCTGCCTAGCTCGAGTCTCAGTTTCCAAATATCGATGTAGCTCGCGTTTTGGCGTTCTGGCCCGCCCTGATCACGACTCGATTCCACGCATGTCCATTTCCCATCGGGAGAGATCCCTTCCGCTTCGTTGTACTCGTCCGCCAGCTTGCGATAGGCCGTTACCTTCCCGGTGCGAAGGTTTATCCCCATCACGTCGGCGTAATGAGGAGAACGATAGCAGGTGTAAACCAGTTCCGTGTCGTCGTTGCGGAAGTCCTGGGCTTCCAGTGTACATTCCAGAGTCCTGGCTCTGATCACTTCTTTCTTGTTGACCAACGTTGGAACGCCCTCCTTGTAGGCAATATCGGCTGTGAACAAGGCCGATTCTTCCGGAGCAAACTGATCGGGGTACTGACCGTGAGTATTAGCCCAAGCAATCTTCATCTGTTTGCGCGAGATAGCCACGCCTTCTGAGATCTTCTGGTTGAGCGGCGTCGGCGGAGTCTGGGCATCGGCCTTCATCACCCACATCTCCTGGTCGCGGTCGCGGGTGGTGCGGATATCAGCGAAATGCCGGGCGCCGATCAGGAAGAAGTCGCCGTTGGGCAGGTACTGGACGCGCAGAAACCCTTCGTGGCGGAAATGGCCCGTCAACAGCCGGATCATCTGGGACTTGAGGTCGATTTCAAACGCATCGCCGAAGCTCTTGCTCATGAAGGCGATCCGCTGGCCGTCTGGCGACCACGCGGCCCTTTCACCGAATCCGGTCAAGCGGGTAACGTTCGGGGGCAGGTTCTCTTCCGGGCTCTCACTCTTCTTCGTTTCTGCGGAAAAGAGTATTGGGAAGCCGACGAGCGTGACAATCAGAAACCAGATCCGGGTTTGTCTGCCGAAACACAATGACTTCTCCACGTATTCCTCCCCTGCAAAGATTCCAGCCGCTAGGTCAATGCGATCACTTCGTAGTCCACCACCGATGGCACCTGGAAGCGCACCGTGCGGTCCGTCTGCTTAAACGTAAGGGACCGCCCGGCCCGTAGCGCGCGCACGCTGGTAATTGTTTTCCCAGGCGCTACATCGAACTCCACTTGCTGCGGGCCAATGGCATAGAAACGCCGCACAAACCCGCGCATTATGTTCGGGTTGGTGTAGTTCAGAATGTGGAGCGCGCCGCCCGGTTCTGTCTCCCAGGCAAAAAGTTCCACCATGCCCTCTCCGGTCACCGATACCGGCAAGCGTCCATTGCCCAACACCCACCGAACGGCGTTCTGGATCAACTGGCTGAGATCCGTGTTTCCCGAGCGCCAGAACGTGCGATCGATATCGCCGGAGAAGTAGGCGACGCGAAAAGTTTCCCGCTCGCGGAAAATCGCGGCGGGTTCATCCGTGTGTGGAATCCGTGGGTAAATCATCTCTGGTGGAAAAGCCGGATAGTGTGGGACGACGCTGAGTACCGGTGGCGCCGATTGGCGTTGTCGGACTGGCACACGGTTCTCAGCGCCGGGCAGCAAGGCGGTGCCTTCGAAGCCACGGGTGACGGCGTGTTGCCGTTCGATGCGCATGTAGCTGTTGCCGAGGGGACCGATGACGTCACCGGTGGCGCTCGCCCCAAAAAGGTCGGCCAAGGCAAAGTCACGGCGCGGGTCACCCCATTCGTTGTAGCGGGAGGTCTCAAACGTGGCAAGCACCGAGCCACCGCCTGCCGTGTACTTCCGGATTTCTTCACATTCGCTGTCTCTCAGGTAGGCAGCGTTGGGGATAAGAAGCGCGCGGTACTCCGCGAGCGTTTCCCGAGTCAAGTCTTCCTGGTGGACAAAGTCGAAGAGGAAGCGGCCTTCGAGCAGGGCGTAGTAAAGGCCCTGAAGGCAATCGGTCGTTTCGATCCGGTCCCTGCCGGCTGCCCCAGCGGATTTGTAGAAGGCGATGGTGCTCTGGGGATAGAGGACCGCCAGGTTAGCCAGGGAGCGGCGATTGCGAAAATGCGGTTCGTTTGCGGCCAGCCATCGATAGAAGGAGCGGCCGACCTCGCGCCAGCGGTTATCCTCGGGCGAGCCTCCCAACCAGTGGAACCAGGGCACCATGCCGCTGGCAGTGGTCTGGGCCATCCAGAGTATCGTCTCGGCGGGCGACTTCGTGACGTGCCGCCAGATGATGCGGCTATTGCTGTAGGCCCCGGTGACGTTGGTGATGGTCCGCCCTTTCATTACTGATTGCGCCACGCGGCCCTGCTGCGCGCAATCCCATATGGGCGTATCACCGGAGCGGCCCTGGTGGTCGGCGTTGAACCAACTCGCAACTTCGCTCAGCTTCTTCACACTCTTGACCGTGTGAATCCCGCCGCCCAAATTGCCCACGTAAACCGACTCGGGATCCTTCTCCTTGGCCACCGCATCCCAGAGCTTCCAGACCTCGAGCACGCGGTCCATGTAGACCTGGTAGTACTTTCGGTAGAGCAAGCTGGAAGCATCGGTTTGCTCGGGCGGCACTCCACCGACCTTCTCGCGGTAAACCCTCTGGCAGTTCTGGCAGAAGCAAACGTCGAGCTCACCGGTGCTGGGCCACCCGTTGGTGAAGAATCCATCCACCGGGTATCGCTGGTTGATCTCGCGGTAGATGGCGGGCATCTGCTCGGTGAAGTAGGTGCTGAACATGCAGGTCTTGTAGAGCCAGGGAGACTCATCGTGGGTGCGTGGCGAGCCGTCGCGGTTGCGTTCAAACCATTCCGGATGCGCCTGGAGCGCTTCGGCGTACGCCCAGTTGCAGTCCATCCGGGCCACCACCCGGATGCCGCGCTTCTTCGCGGCCGCCACCAATTCACCGAAGAGGTCGCGCGAGCCAAGGAACTGGCTGCGATGGTGGAAGGGCACCTGAGTAGGGTAGAACCCCACGATGCCCCCACCGTTCAGCAGGACGGCATCAACCTTGAGCGACGCCCAGTAATCCATCCAGGCATCCGCGTCTAGAGTAAGTGGATCGCGCTCGTTTACGTTGATCTGCCCACAGCGAAGCATCGTGGTATACCACGGCTTTGTCTGCGCCGCGGCTCGGGCGGCTGGCGTTCTGATGGCTGGCGCGGCGGCGACCGCGGAGACCGTTGCGGCGGCGAAAAACTCTCGGCGCGTCAGAGAAACGAATCTCGTTTTCTTGAATGTCATAGCACGCAATCCTGCTGTGATAAATGATCCGGCCTGCGGAACCGGGACACAGTATAAGTCCACCGCGGTCTCATTTGTACCCCCGAAACAGAACGTAGGCCGAGATTCAACGCGGCCTCATTTCACGCAGGGAGTCGAGATGGTAAGTACCGCAGGACCCGCGTGGCAACTGCACGGGAGTGGATGGAAGCGAGGGTGGCAGCAACTACTCGTATCGGAGCGCTTCGACGGGGTTAAGGCGCGAGGCGCGGATGGCCGGCACCAGCCCGCTGAGTATGCCCACTAACATCAAGATGCCCGTGGAAGCGGCCAGCGTGGACATCGAAATGTAGAGGCGGATATCGCCCTTCTCGGCCAAGCTCTCGTCAAAGGCTCCGTACAAAGGCAGGGTACCGATGGCGGCGGACAGTGCGTAGGCGACTCCAATGCCGACGATTCCGCCCAAGAAGGTCAAAACCAGCGCCTCGCAGAGGAACTGGGCTTGAATGTGACGGCGCCGAGCGCCTAGCGCCCGCCTCAAACCGATTTCGCGGATGCGCTCGTCCACTGAAACCAGCATGATGTTCATCACCCCCACCCCGCCGATACCCAGCGTTAGGCTGCCGATAAACGTTAGCAGCACCTGGAGGCCAATGGTGATGCCGTCGATGATGGGGCGAATCTGCTCCCGGCCGAACATGATAATGGCTCGCTCGTCTGTAGGAGAGAAGCGCTGACGCTTGGCGATGGCCGCTCGGAACTGCTTCATCGCTTCCTTTTCGAATGGAGGCGCGACCGGTTCAAAGACGAGAACGGCAGCATAGCGAGTGTTCCAGAGGTCACCGGCGCTGGAATAAGGGATCCAGGCGGATTCATCATCGCTGGTGAAGTAGGAGCTATCTTGAATCTTGAGGGCCGCCGTCCCGATCACGGTAAACCGGACACCCGAGATGCGCACGGTCTCCCCCACGGCGGGGCGGCCACTGAAGAGTTTCTCACGGAGGCGGTTGCCCAAAAAGACCACGCGACGCCGCTCCAACTCGTCTTCCGGGCTGATCCAACGGCCCTGGAATGCCACCTCGTTGCGCATTCGCCCGTATTCTGGACAGACGCCCCGGATAGCCGTGCGGGCCATGCGCTCGCCGTAAGAAATGGGGAGCCAGCGTACCGTCTCCCTGCACACGGTCTTGACCAGGGTGGCCTCCTGCCGGATCAACTCCACATCTTCATTCTCAAACACCACATGCTTGCCGGCGCGTTGCCCTCCAGCCTGCTCGCTGGTTTGCGCCGGCCAAGCTATGATCGCGGTCTTGCCGAAGGCCTCAAACGACGCCACAATGAGCGAACGGAAGCTGTTGCCATAGGCGATCAGCAGGGCTACGGCAGTGATTCCCCATATGATTCCCAGCATGGTGAGCAAGCTGCGCAGCGGCTGCCGCTTCAGCGCGATCCAGGCCTGAATGAGGACTTCTCGTAGCATATGCGCAAGTTGTCAGTCGTCAGTTTTCAGTTGTCAGCCCCCCGACCACCATTCGCCAGCGCCTTCACGACCTCACCTTCGCGATGAGGGAACTGAGCATTCGCTTCACCTCTGTAACAATCGCCTGCAACTCGTTGTGCTGTGGTCCCTCGAAGAGTCCAAGATCACGCGCCAGGAGAATATGGTATTCAACCTCGCTGGCAGAGCCCATCGCGACTTGAAGATAGCGGGCGAGTTCAGCTTTGCCACCTCTCCCGCAACCCTCCGCGATGTTGGCCGGGATCGAAGCGCTGGCCCGCCGAATCTGACTCGTAAGTCCGTACAATTCCTCTTTCGGAAACTTGACCGTCGCCTGGTAAACCGCCAAGGTTAACTTGTGCCCTCTCTGCCAAACTTTCAGCTTCCTGAAATCCTGCAATGCATCCTCCCGCGTGCTCCTTGACTGAAAACTGATCACTGATGACTGACAACTCTCCTCATCCGCCCGCTTCATACCGCAGCGCTTCAATCGGGTCCACCGAGGCCGCCCGCCTGGCCGGGTACAGGGCCGAGAGTACCGCGACCGCTCCTAGCAGCACGAACGACAAGAGGGCCACTTGCCAGGTGGGCAGCAGCCCGGCGAAGAACGGCGGCATGGGGGCCAGGTTCACCAGCGCGCAAAGGCCGTAGGCGATACCCAAGCCGGTTCCGCCGCTCAAGAAGACCACGATTAGGGTCTCGACGAAGAACTGCCCGAGGATGGCGCGGGAACTTGCTCCCACCGCCTTGCGCACGCCGATTTCGCGGGTGCGCTCCCGGACGGCGACCAGCATGACGTTCATCACACCGATGCCGCCCAGCAGGAGCGTAGTCAGCCCGACTCCGCCCAGAAAGTACTTCAGTCCATCGATCAACACCTTGAAGGACTTGGCGTTCTCAACCGTGTCCCAGATGGGTGCGGCCTCCTTGTCACGGGGGTCGAAGTGGTGGAGGCGGGCGAGGGCGCGACGTACTTGCCACTTGCAGTCCTCATGCAACTCCAGGGATTTCGGGGCCACCAACAGCCGGTCGATGTTGTGCGGTGCTGAGGGAGGCTTTTCGGGAAAGTCGCGCATAATTGCGCTGAACGGGATGAACACCTTATCGACGTCCCACCCGTCGTAACAACTGTTCTGGTCTTTGCTTGCCATCACCCCGATGACGGTATAGGGGACGTCGTTAATATAGATGCTCTCGCCCAGAGCCGGGCGGGTGGCGAAGAGCTGCTTTTTCACGTTGCTCCCGAGAAAAGCCACGCGGCGCCCCTTCGCCTGGTCGTCTGAGTTGTAGAACCGACCCTCCCCGACATGGGTGGAGCGAATTTCTGCAAAGGCTGGTAACGAGCCGACCACCAACGGAGAAGCGTTGTTGTAAAGGCTACGCACCGTCAGGCCATCCCGGCCTAATTCTGGCAACACATACCTGCAGGCGGTGGCTTCCTGCTGCACGTGTTCGTGGTCGGTGTCGTCCCAGCGGAGGTCGCGGCCGGCCCGCAATCCGCCGGCCTGCATGCTGGTCCGGCCACTGAAGACAATCATCAAGTCCTTGGCGAAGGTTTCCTGCTGCTTCCTCATGCCGACGTTGAAACCCTCGCCCGCCGCTACCATCAAGGTGATGGAGATAATTCCCCAAGCGATCCCGAACATCGTGAGGAAGGTGCGCAGCTTGTGCGACCAAAGGGTGCGGAGTGTGTCGAGGAGTAGGTCGCGGAAGACCATAATGAAACGCGGCGCATGTGTTGGGTGGCGAGAAAAGGATGGACTATGAAGTGTGAAGGATAAGGGAGCCCTTCACCCGTTGCCCTTTAGCCTTCTCTTCGCCACTGGTCACTCTTCACTGCAATATAACTTGCTGGCCCTCCTTCAGGCCCTCAAGCAGTTCTGTCTTGACGCCGTTCGAAATCCCGAGCTTCACGGAAAGCTTGCGCCGCCCGGTCTTGGAGCCGGGATCAGGGGTTTCGAGAGAAGCCTTGCGGTCCTTGTCGTAGATCACCGCGGCCTCAGGGATGAGCAGCACGTTATGCTTTTCTTCAAGGATGATTTCCGCGTTAGCACTCATATTGGCCTTGAGTTCGCCGGTAGGGTTTTGGATGGAGACGCGCACCTCGAAGGTCGTGACGTTGTCCTTCTCCACGCCGAGGGGAGAGATCTTGGTGACCTTTCCCTCGAATTTCTTGTCCTTGAGAGATTCGACCACGATGCGGGCAGGCTGGCCCATGTACACCTTGCTGATGTCGGCCTCGTCCACCTTCCCCTTTACATACACTTCGCTCACGTCGCCTAAGGTCATGATCTTTGTGGCCATAGAACCTAGAATCAGGATGGAACTAACCGCGTCACCGACCTCCACGTCTCGCGAGAGCACCAGCCCATCCATGGGGCTGACGATGGTGGAGTTGCGCAGGTCTTCCTCGGCGCGCTCCAGCGCTGCCTGGGCTTGTGCCACCTGCGCCTTGGCCCGGGCCACTTCCGCCCGCGTGACGGCCACGTTGCGTAGCGCCGCCATCTGTTTGTTCAGCGCGAGCTGGTAGATCTTTTCCGCATTCTCCACGACCGGCTTGGCGATCAAGCCCTCGTCGTAGAGCGTCCGGCCCCGCTCCATGTCGGACTTCAGAAACGGCAAGTCGGGACCTTGCGCTTCCACCTGGTTGCGCTCGTAGGTCGCCTGTGCAGCTTCCTGGGAGGCCTGGGTGCCGAGCAGGGTGGCGCGGGCTTCGCGCATGCGAGCCTGCAACTCTTCTTTGTCGAGTTCCACCAGGACCTGCCCGTGCTTTACCCGGTCGCCGTAGTCTGCGAAGACTTGCTTCACGATGCCACTGGCCTTGGATTTGACTTCCACCTTGGCCAACGGCTCAATCCTGCCCGTGGCTACCACCGAGCGGGCAAGGTCACCTTTCTCGACTTTGGCCAGCTTCGAGGGGTCGATCTGCTGGTTCGGGCGTAGCGCTGCGGCAACGGCAAACACGCCCCCTATCAATAGCACCCCGATGACTCCCAAGATGACCCAGCGGCGTCGCTTCTTGCGATGATTACTGTTGTTTGCCATGGCTTTTCCTCGGGCCTTGAATACCTATATGGTTCTCTAATCCCCAATACGGGTTTGACCGCGAGAATGTTCCCCCAAAGCTGCTTGGCCCCCAGGTCGGATTCACTGCCGTCCCCAGCTTTCCGGCCATGCCTGCCGATTCTCCTACGCGGGGCTGTTTCCTTGTTTAGACGAAGGCAGAGGGAGGAAGTCACTGGAAAAAAGTCCAGGGCAGGCACCTCCTCTGCCCAGTCGATTGTCGTAAGGTGATGTTGGGAGAGGGGGTCAGGAGGAGGGGATTATGGGCAAACTTCTGCCTGGAACGGCTGTTGAGCCAAGGACCGGTCTGACAAATTATTCCTTTTGTTCCCTTGGCCTCGCAGAGGGCAACGACCGCATTAGAGAAGTCGTGTGTATCTGGCTTGGGTTAGCTGATCTGAGAGCTCTACGCCTCGCCTCCTGGCGGACGTACCTCCTTGGGTAGTTTACGACTTGGACTTGAACCGGCGTCAGTCCAGCATTGAGAAATCCGAGTCGCCTAGCCGCCTCCCAAGAGACGTCTATCAGACGGCTCGGGATGCCAGGACCGCGGTCGTTGACACGCAGAAGAACCTGTGTGCTGTTTCTAAGGCTGGTGACTTTGACTGTTGTCCCCAGTGGGAGTCGGCGATGGGCGGCCGTAAGTCCATTCATATCAAACAGTTCACCACTTGCAGTAGGTTTCCCTTGACGTTCTGCGCCGTACCAGCTTGCAACACCAAGCTCGCATTTTTCTTGTGGAACTACTAAACGAAGCATTCCAACGGAAGCCGGCAATCGAGCTTCGGACCTGGGTGACAGTGCGATCAAGCCTGCCACCGCACAGCCCATAACCAGTTTCCTCATTCAACCTCCCATCAGCCTTCAGTCTATCCCCCCGCCAAAAGTGGCTACTTACTACATCGGCTGTAGGGGGAGCTAGTACTTGCTGCATTCTACAGAATTCTGTAGAACCTGTCAACCACAGTTTGCCGAGGATAATTAGTCCAGTCAGCCTAACCTACCGCCCGGTCGGTAAGGGATTCCAGGCCGAAAGGTCGACTCATTCCGATCCCCTGGCGAAAGAATGCGGCGCTAATTGGGTTCCCGCCCAAGCCCACAAAGGCGACATCGCCCTGATAAGAATGGACCGTGGAGTGATTGCCCGGCTACTTCAAAGCCTCGGTGAGTGGTTTTCCTTGTGCCCCTGAGGGCTGGGTAATTCCCAGGGCGGCCGCCAAAGTCGGTGCCAAATCGATGGTCTGGCATGGGCCAGCGTAGACCCCGGGCCTAAAGGCGCTACCCCAAAGGATTAGTGGTACTTGCGCGTCGTAACTCCACGGGCTGCCGTGCGTAGAGCCGGTCTCGCCAGCGGCGACGGCATAGGGGCGCACGACCAGGAAGATGTCGCCACTCCTCTGAGGGTTGTAACTATTCGCGGCCTTTCTAGAGACGGGGGAATTCGGCAGGGTTCCGGTCAAGAACTGGCTTCGGGTGAAGGCAGCGTGAACGCCCGGTACTGAGACGGCTGCCTCAACTGCTACCGCCTCTGCCCTGGCGCGGTCCACTTGGTGCGCCTCGAGGGTTGCCAAATTGAAGTAAATGTTGGCCCCACCGGCGTACTCAATCCACTGATCCTCTCCGAACGCTTTGGAGAGGGCCTGCTCTACTGCGACTCTGACTGTTTCCGGCTTGTACTGACCCATGCCCAGACCATGCTCCTGAATGAAGCGGGGGGTAGGGGCAACCCCATGATCGCCCGAGAGGGCCATCCAGACGTTGTTCAGCCCCACCAGCCGATCAAGGTCGGCGAAGAAACCAGCTAGGTAGTGGTCGGTCCGGAGCGTAGTGTCGGCTACTTCGGCGCTGTAGGGCCCGAACCCATGGCCAATTGAGTCATTTACGCTCAGAGAGACGGCTAGCAGGTCGGTTGTCACTCCCTGGCCGAGGCGTTCGTTCTTGATTGCCTCTCGAGCAAAGTTCAATTCGACTTCGTTCATGAAGGGAGTGTCTGTGATCCACGACATGAGTTCGGGGCCGGGGCAAGGCTCTATGCCTGAAGCTGCCGGCTCTTTCAGGATCCTCCCACCCGCACCGGGAGTCTCTGGCAAGGCCTGCCAAGCCTTCCCGCAATAAGCCTTGATTGCTGCGGCTTGTTCATGGAACTGGCTTACCCAGGAAGGCAGGGTAGACAGATAGTAGGTACTTGTGACAAAACGTCCTGTGCTCAGGTCGGCCCAATATACGGCATTTGCTGTGTGCCCTCCTGGGAGGATGGCCGCCCGATCCTTAAGGGAAATGGCGATAACCTTGGACTGGAAATCAGTCGCAGCCCGCAGCTCATCCCCGATGGTGCTTCCCATTAGGTTTCGCGGCGAAGCCCCGACGGCTGCCATGCCCCCCGGCTCCCCCAGCAGTTTTGTATTGGGATCTTTGACGCAGTGGGCCGCATTATGGAGCGAGCGATCGTACCATTCATTTGCGACAATCCCGTGAATGTTCCCATACGCTCCTGTGAAAAGGCTGGCATGCCCTGGTCCTGTTTCCGTGGAGGCGTAATCGTACCGGCAGTCCACGAAGTTGGCACCGCCCTTCAGCAGAAGATTGAACCCCCCTTCGACAAACTGTTGGCGATAGCGAACCAGATAGTCGTAACGAAACTGGTCAATCACCAGGATAAGGATCAGCTTCGGTCGGCGGGGATAGTCCGCGGCTCCCTCGGAAGGTGAGACGGGAAACAGCCAGAGCGCCAAGAGGGCAGTCAGGAGCGCGCGGCTCAGAACTCTATTCTGCACAGGACGCCTCCGTTTGATAGGGGATTGCGGCGGCTCCCGACAAGGCTGGGACCCACCGCTCTAACAGGGCAGATTTCTCGTTCGCCCTTCAGGAAAAGGCACAGCGCCTTATTGCTCGGGCCCGCCTTGGGGAGAGCGGACAAGCGACCATTCGCTGCTGACAGCTCAGTCGATCCCGACCCTTCCGGCGGGATGCCAAAAACCCGAACCCTAAGTCTACCAGAGAGGTTGGCCGAATTGTGTGGTCAATTCTGGGTTACGCCAGGTGGTCAATGTCAGTTTTGTCAGTGGAACACCATGTAGCTCTTTGCCTTGACGCTCTTGGGTTTTCTCTCATAGAGTAGGCTCTTTGAATGACCCTGCTGACCACGCCATTCAAGGGCTGTGGCCTGGCCGAGACACATTCTGTCAGATTCCGGGTATAGGCGAGACAACGTGCTTCGCAAGTTCCCAACCAAGCTGTTCACTCTAATCTTCGTCCTGGCGTTTGCGCTGCCTGCGTTGTCCCTTAGTCCCGTTGCTGGGCGGCAGGGGATGGTGGCCTCGAGTGATCCCCTGGCTTCCGAGGCAGGCCTCGAAATCCTGCGGGCGGGGGGCAACGCAGTGGATGCGGCTGTCGGTGTAGGGTTCGCGCTGGCGGTCACAGACCCCGTGGCGGGAAACATCGGCGGCGGGGGCTTCATGTTGATTCGCCTGGTGAGCGGGGAAGCCGTGGTGGTTGACTACCGGGAGGAGGCTCCCGCGGCCGCCTCGCGCGACATGTATCTGGACGCGCGCGGCGAGTTGGTCCCCAAGGCCAGCATTGTGGGCGCTCGGGCGGCGGGTGTCCCCGGGACAGTTGCCGGCTTGGCGATGGCGGAGCAGAAGTACGGCAAGCTGGGACTGGCCCGCGTCCTTGCGCCAGCTATCCGACTCGCGAGGCAAGGGTTCCCCGTTAGCTACTCGCTTAGCGAGTCGCTGCGCGCCGACCGCGAGCTCCTCTCGACGTTCGACGCCTCGCGGTGTGTCTTCCTGCGCAATGGGCGGCTTTATGAGCCGGGGGAAATCTTCCGGCAACCTGAACTGGCGCGGACGCTCACCGAAGTCGCCCGGCGGGGCCCGAAGGTTTTCTATCGCGGCTGGGTAGCCAAAGTCATCGTCCGCACCATGGAGAAGTACCAGGGGCTCTTTACCATGGCCGACCTTGCACGGTACCAGGCCAAGCTTCGCCAGCCTCTGCGAGGCCACTTCCGCGGTTACGATGTCCTAACGGTCCCGCCACCGAGTTCCGGTGGAGTGGGGCTGATCGAGATGCTCAACATCCTCGAGCCTCTGGACTTGGGGACGCCGAACTCATTCCAGTCCATCCACCTGCTGGCGGAGACAATGCGCCGCGCTTACGCCGATCGTGCCGCCTACTTGGGTGATACCGACTTCATTTCGGCCCCGGTCGCCGGCCTCACCTCTCCCCAGTATGCTGCCAGGTTGCGTGAGGAGATCTTGCACGCCGAGGTGGATGCGCCCGTCCTGCCGGGACGGCCCGCTAAGTTCGAATCTCCGCAGACCACGCACTACTCCGTGGTGGATGCCGAGGGGAATGCGGTTGCGAACACGTATACTCTAAACGGGAGCTACGGATGCGGAGTCACCGTGGAAGGCGCGGGCTTTCTGCTGAACAACGAAATGGACGATTTTGCGGCGAAGCCTGGTGCCCCCAACATGTTCGGATTGATACAGGGCGAGGCGAATGCCATTGCCCCGCACAAGCGCCCTCTTTCCTCGATGACCCCGACCATCGTCCTTCGTGACGGCAAGGTCAGGCTGGTACTCGGCTCTCCCGGCGGGGGCACGATCATCAATACCGTGCTCCAGGTGCTTCTGAACGTGCTGGTGTTTAAGATGGACATTCGCCAAGCAGTTTCCGCCCCGCGCTTTCACCACCAGTGGATGCCCGATCGGCTGGTTCTCGAACGCGTGGGCTTTTCCGCGGACACGCTCCAGAAACTGCAGGAAGCCGGATACCGGCTTGATTTTCGCGACAGCTTGGGTGACTGTGAAGCGATTGAAATCGATCCCGGGTCGGGATGGCGGTTTGGCGCGGCGGATCCCCGGGCGGACGGGAAGGCGGTGGGATACTGATGCAGTTTGCGCTCTCTACGTACCTATTTACAGACGAACGGCTCACTTCGCATATCCTGGACCAGATCCTGGGCGCCGGCATCCGCGAGTTGGAGATCTTCGCCGCGCGCCAGCACCTGGACTACCACGACCCCAATCACGTGCGCGACGTGGCACAGTGGTTCATCGACCACGGCGTGTCGCTCCACTCTCTTCACGCTCCGCTCTTCGACGACCTGGATTGGGGGCGCTCCGGAGGCTGGGCGATTTCCGTCGCTCATCTCGAGCGCCGGCTCCGCATCGAATCGATGGATGAAATCAAGCGCGCCATCGACATGGCGGAACGCGTCCCTTTCCGCTTCCTGGTGTTGCATCTTGGGCTGCCCGAGGAAGAGTACGACCTAAGGAAGTTCGACGCTGCCATGACTTCCATCGAGCACCTGAATATCTATACCAAGGAGCGCGGCGCACAACTGCTGCTGGAGAATATTCCTAATGAGTTGAGCACCCCGGAGCGGCTGGTGGAGTTCTTGCAGTACACGCATCTGGACTTGAAGGTCTGCTTCGACACAGGTCACGCCCACCTGAGCGGGGGCGTCCAGCCCGCCTTCCAGATACTCAGGGAGCGCATTGCTTCCACCCATGTTCACGACAACCGCCGCGAGGGGGATGACCATCTCTTCCCCTTCGACGGTGACATTGACTGGGAACAGACTCTCCGTGACTTCCGTAGCGTGAACGGGCAATTCCCCATTCTCTTTGAGCTGCAGAACTATGGTCCCGAGGTCACAACCCTCACCCGGCTCCGAGAAGTCATGGAGAAGATGGAAGCCATCCGCTGAGGAGGAGTCTACCTTTGCCGCCTGTCGTTGAGATCCGCAACATTTCCAGTTTTGCTGGCCAGGAAGTGGTTATCCAGGGCTGGCTCTACAACCTGCGGGAAAGCGGCAAGCTCTTGTTTCCGCTTTTTCGCGACGGCACCGGGATTATCCAGGGCGTGGTGGTAAGAAGCGCCGTGCCGCTGGAGGTCTTCGAGCGGGCGCGCAACCTGACGCAGGAATCCTCAGTGAGGGTTACCGGCAAGGTGCGGGCAGACCAGCGCGCCCCGGGTGGGTTTGAGCTGGAGGTTTCACACCTCGAGACCCTGCAGCAGATTCCGGTCGAGAATTCCTACCCGATCACCCCCAAGGAGCACGGCGTCGAATTCCTCATGGACCATCGCCACCTATGGCTGCGTTCCACACGCCAGCGGGCCATCCTGGGCGTGCGTCACGAGATCATCAAGGCCGTCCGCGACTTCTTCGATGATCGCGGCTTCACGCTGGTCGATACGCCCATTTTCACGCCATCGGCTTGCGAAGGGACCACGGCACTGTTTGAGGTGGACTACTTCGAGGAGAAGGCTTACCTCACGCAGTCCGGCCAGCTTTACAACGAGGCAGCCGCCATGGCGGTCGGCAAGACGTACTGCTTTGGGCCGACGTTCCGCGCCGAGAAATCTAAGACGCGCCGCCACCTGACGGAATTTTGGATGGTGGAGCCGGAAGTGGCCTTTGCCCACCTCGATGACATGATGGTGCTGGGGGAAGAGTTGGTGGCCTTCGTTATCCGCCGCGTCCTGGAGAAGCGTCGGTCGGAACTTCAGGTACTCCAGCGGGATGTAACGAAACTCGAAAAGTGCACGCCGCCATTTCCGCGCTTGAGTTACGACGACGCGGTAAAGATCCTGCAGGAGAAGGGCAGCGAGATCCAGTGGGGTGGCGACTTCGGTGGGGGAGACGAGACCATCCTCTCCGAAAGTCTCGACAAGCCCGTTTTGGTCCATCGGTATCCGAGCCAGGTGAAGGCGTTCTACATGGCGCCTGACCCCGGGCGCCCCGAGGTGGCGCTGTGCGTGGACATGCTGGCGCCGGAGGGCTACGGCGAAATCATCGGCGGCGGTGAACGTTTAGCTGACTACGATTTGCTGGTGAAGCGTATCGAAGAAGCCAAACTGCCGCGCCAGGCTTTTGAATGGTACCTGGACTTGCGTCGTTACGGCAGCGTGCCCCATGCGGGCTTCGGTATGGGCATCGAACGCGTGGTGGCCTGGATCTGCGGCCTCGAACACGTCCGGGAGACCATTCCATTCCCGCGCATGCTCTATCGATTGACGCCGTGAAAGTGGCAGGGCTTAGGTGGGCTGGCGCAGACGTTTTGGGTTCGCGGCACGAGAGTCCCCGTTCAGTTCGGCGCAGACCTGAGAAAGTCTGCGCCATCCGTAACGGGTAGTTGCTGGCTGGAGCGAAAACTATGCTTCGTCACCGATTTGACAGACTCGCCTTCGTCGTTGCTTTTCTCACATCCACCATCTTGTTTGCCCAGGGTCCGCCGCCGAACATTGTGGCGGAGGGCGTGCCGCTAGCCCCAGCCGAACTTCGCGCGCGCATGAACCAGTACCTGAACATGCGCTCAGCCATGTTCACCGACTGGCACCCCACCGAACGCTCTATGTTGATCCTCACTCGCTTCGGCGAGACCGCGCAGGTGCACTTCGTACAGGCGCCGGGGGCTTATCGCCGCCAACTCACGTTTTTCCCTGACTATGTCCGGGGTGCGAGATTCTCGCCGCTCACTGACCAGAACTACTTCATCTTCAGTATGGACACCGGCGGTTCGGAGTTCTTTCAGCTTTATCGCTTTGACCTTTCGGACGGCAGTTACCACCTGCTGACCGACGGCAAGTCGCGGAATGAGCGCTCGCTCTTCAATCACCGGGGGACGCTCGCGGCCTACATGAGCACGCGGCGCACCGGCCGCGACTTCGACCTTTACACTTTCGACCCGGAAAATCCGGCTTCCGATAAGCTGGCGCTGGAACTCAAGGGTCAGTGGATGCCGCTCGATTGGTCGCCGGACGACGCACGCCTGCTGTTGTTCCAGGAAATCTCCGTCAACGAGAGCTATATCCACTTGTTTGAGCCCTCGACTGGCCGCCTCGAAAACCTGACTCCCCCCGGCGCGGAAAAAGTTGCTTACGGTGACGCTCGCTGGTCGAAGGATGGCAAGGGGCTGTATCTGCTCAGCGATCGAGGCTCGGAATTCACGCGGCTGTTCCACTATGACCTCGCCGCGAAGACTTTTACATCCCTCTCCAATCATATCCCCTGGGACATCGAGGATTTGGACCTCTCCCCGGACGGGCAGGTGCTGGCTTTCACGGCCAACGAGGACGGAATCAGTAAGCTCCATCTTCTCGACACCGCGACCCGGCAGAAGCTTCCAGCGCCGCAGCTTCCGCAGGGGCAAGTCTTCAACCTGAAGTTTCATCGGCAGCGCAACGAACTGGCCCTGAATATCGACTCCGCGAAGTCTCCCGCCGACGTTTACTCCTACGATCTGCGCACTCGGAAGCTGGAACGTTGGACCCTCAGCGAGACCGGGGGACTGAATCCGGAAGAGTTTCCTGAGGCTCAGCTCATCCATTACCCCACCTTCGACCAAGTCAACGGGAAGCCGTGGATGCTGGCGGCGTTCGCGACCCGTCCCGGCGCGAAGTTCAAGCCACCTTACCCGGTGCTTATCGACATCCACGGAGGACCGGAAGCGCAGGCGCGCCCGGGGTTCCAGGGCCGTAACAATTACTACCTGAATGAGATGGGAATCGCCCTCATCGAGCCGAATGTTCGTGGGTCTACGGGCTACGGCAAATCCTTCACCAAGCTTGATAACGGATTCCAGCGCGAGGATTCTATCAAGGACATCGGAGCGTTGCTCGACTGGATCGCCAAGCAGCCAGACCTCGATGCGAAGCGCATTGGCGTTATGGGTGGCTCCTACGGAGGGTACATGTCGCTGGCCACGATGACACACTTCAGCGACCGGTTGCGCTGTGGCGTCGACATTGTCGGCATCAGCAACTTCGTGACTTTTGTGGAGAGCACTAAGGACTATCGCCGCGACCTGCGGCGCGTCGAGTACGGAGACGAGCGCGACCCGAAGATGCGCGAGTTCCTGCAGAAGATTTCGCCGCTGACGAATGCGGACAGGATCCGCGTCCCCATGCTCGTCGTGCAGGGCCAGAACGACCCGCGGGTTCCAGTGGGCGAGTCAGAGCAGATCGTCAAGCAGGTGCGCTCCAATGGTGGCCAAGTCTGGTATGTGCTGGGAAAGGACGAAGGCCACGGCTTCATCAAGAAACCCAATGCTGACTACTTACAGTTGGCAACGGTGCTCTTCCTTGAACAGTTTTTGTTGAGGTAGAGGTGGCTTTGCTCTCCTGGGTAGCCTAAGCCCACCTCACCGCGTGCTGTGCTGGACGGGGCATGCCTTGCCCCGGCAATCGTCTGGGTCTGACGGGCCGAATCTCCTCACGCTATGATATAAGAATGGAGATTGACTCGGGGCAAGCCATGTTGGGGGCGATATGCTGAAGATTCGGATCCTTGGTGTCCCGCTCGATCTCGGGCAGGAACGTCGTGGCGTGGATATGGGACCGTCCGCCATCCGCGCCGCGGGTCTGAACGCCGCGCTCAGGCTCCTGGGGCACCAAGTGGAGGATGCCGGCAATATCAACGTCAAGATTCCCGAGACGCAGCATTTTGGCGACCGACACGCCAAGTACCTGAAGGAAATCGCCGAGACTTGCCAGGAAGTGGCGCACCGCGTCTACCGAACCCTGGAGGCAGGCTACTTCCCCCTTTCTCTCGGCGGTGACCATTCGATCGCTATTGGCACCATCGCGGGTGTATCCAAGTTCTATCGGGACCGGAAGAAGCCCATCGGTTGCCTCTGGATTGATGCTCATGCCGACCTCAACACGCCGGAGACCAGCCCTAGCGGCAACGTCCACGGAATGGGGTTTGCCGCCACGCTGGGCTACGGGCCCGAAGCCTTGACTAAGATCTTCGGCGGTGCTCCCAAGGTTCGGCCGAAGAACAGCGTCCTGATCGGCGTGCGCGACCTGGACGTCGAGGAACGCCGGCGGATAAAAGACTCGGGCGTCACAGCTTTCACGATGCGGGAAATTGATGAGATGGGGATGCGGGCGGTAATGCAAAAGAGTCTGGCCATCGCCAGCCGCGGCACGGCCGGCTTCGCAGTCTCGTTCGATATGGATGTGGTGGACCCTGATGAGGCGCCGGGCGTGGGAACTCCGTTCCGCGGCGGCGTTACCTTTCGGGAAGCCCACCTCACCATGGAAATGATTGCGGACACTAGGAAGATGCTTTCCCTTGACGTGGTCGAGATCAATCCCATTATCGACGTCTTGAACAAGACAGCGATCCTGGGCGTGGGTCTGGTAGCCTCGGCGCTGGGAAAGAAGATTCTGTGACCAAGAAGATCCGTCTGGGCATTCTTTTCGGTGGTCGCTCCGGCGAACACGACGTGTCGCTGACTTCCGCGGCATCCGTGGTGAAAGTGCTTGACCCGACGAAGTATGAACTGGTGCCCATCGGCATCACGCGCGAAGGCTCCTGGCGAATCGGGTCAGCAGCGGTAGGGGCACAGCATCCCGACTACGCCGGGACAGGTGCTGTGCCCTTACAGAGCGTGTTCGAGACCGGAACGCCGGTCACGCCTTCCGCAGATCCTACTGGACCAAAACTCATCGTGCTCAACGCGTCATTGCCTGCTGCTGATGCTTGCCCCGAGGTGGACGTAATCTTCCCTGTCCTCCACGGCACTTTTGGTGAGGACGGCACTGTCCAAGGGTTGCTGGAATTGGCCGAAATACCGTACGTAGGCGCGGGCGTGCTCGCCTCTGCGGCGGGTATGGATAAGGATGTCATGAAGCGGCTTTTCCGCGACGCGGGGTTGCCGGTGGTGAAGTGGGTTCTAGTGCTCCGCAGCGACTGGGAGCGCGATCCCGGCAGCATCTGCAAACTCCTTGAAAAAGAGATTCGCTTTCCGCTGTTCGTGAAGCCGGCCAACCTAGGCTCGTCAGTCGGGATCAGCAAGGTGCATCACGCGCGGGAGCTTGCGGCTGCGATAGACCTCGCAGCGCAGTACGACCGCAAGATCCTGGTGGAGAAGGCGGTGGACGCGCGGGAGATTGAGTGCTCGGTGCTGGGAAACGACCGTCCCGAGGCTTCTGTGGCAGGGGAAGTGATTCCCCTCAATGAGTTTTACGATTATGAGGCGAAGTATCTCAAGGAGGGATCTGAACTGACTATTCCCGCCAAGCTCAGCGCGCGGCAGACGAAGCGCGTCCAGGAGCTGTCTGTGCGTGCCTTTACGGCCATTGATTGCGCTGGGATGGCGCGCGTCGATCTTCTTCTCGACCGCAAAAGCGGGAAGCTCTTTATCAACGAGATCAATACGATCCCGGGCTTCACTCCTATCAGCATGTACCCCAAGCTCTGGGAAGCGAGTGGCCTACCATACCCCAAACTTCTTGACCGGCTGATTGAACTCGCCCTCGAGCGCCACCGCGAGAAAACCCGCACACGATACCACTACAAGCCGCGTCCGTAACTGGGACTTTCAGGAGAGAATGGTGGTCAGAATCTGCGCTTTTTGACGGGGCTTCTCCAAGTGCCGGCCAACCAGACATCAGCTCAGCACTGCAAAGGCAGAAACGTTCAAAGTTCTTGTCAATTGAGGGGGTACAGTCGGTGGCGCTGTGGATATGTGGCTCCCGGCGCGCCGGGGTCCGAGCGGCATGGGAAAGTCAGCGATTTGGGTTTCCGGTCGCACGTCATTTCCGCAGCGCTCCGCAAGGCGGCCGGTACAAAGCAAAGGCTCATGGACCAGACGCGCCAAGGCCTGACAACTTGGAGGTGAGCCTGTCGGTGCCTCCACAGTGCTGCTACAATAGCGGCTGCAGCTAGACCCAGAGGCGGAATCTGAATTCCGGACGGAAGCAGATCTTCACGGCACGGTCGGGGTCCAGGTTGCGCGAATCGGCTGGCCACCGGATCTATTCAGCTTGTCCAAGAGGGCATGGTTCATGACATTACTGGATGCAAAGGCTCCCAGGCCATCCATCAAGATTGGGAAGTACGTTTTGCTCGGCCTCATGATCCTTCTTGTGGGGGGAATGATTTACTATGTCTTTCGCAACTATCCCGAGGAGCAGGCAGTGATGCGCTTCTTGACCACCCTCCAACAGGGCAACTACCAGGAGGCCTACCGACTCTGGCAACCCAGTCCGTCGTACACCTACCAGGATTTTCTCCTCGGGTGGGGCGAGCAGGGCGACTACGGGAAAATCCGGGAGTTCAAAATTCTCGGCTCGAGGTCCAGGGGTTCGTACACTGTGATCGTTACGGTAAAAATCAATAACGTTGACCCACCTCTCGAACTCGCCGTGGACCGCAGGACCAAGGGCCTCGCCTACTCAGTCTTCTAGAGAACTCGTCGCATCTCCTGAAAGGACATTAGCGCAGGGGTCGCCTTTGAGCCATGAACCTGAGGCAAAGTCGTGCCCTGAGGCGGCGTGGCAAGGCTTCTCTTTGGGATAATGAAACGCCGCAGTGTCGAAGAACGGACACTACGCTACCTTGCCTTTTGGAAGTTACTGGCGACCGCGTCCAGCAATTCCTGCGGGGAGATCTCGGCGGTGCCGAACTTCAGCACCACGCGGCCGGCAGCCAAGTTGGCCAGTTCCGCTGCCTCCCTGACAGTCGCCCCGGAGGTGTACGCGAGTGCCAAAACGGCCACAACGGTATCGCCGGCGCCGGTGACGTCGTAGACGGGACGGGGGAAGCCGGGGATTTCGTGGATCGGGCCGCTGGCCTCGAACAAGGTCATGCCTTCTGCGCCCCGGGTGATGAGAAGGTAGGAACAGCCGAGTTCAGCGAGCAGGCGTCGCCCGCCGGCCTCAAGCTGGCGCCGCTCACGCAGCGGGGCACTCGCCATCAATTCTGCCTCACGCAAGTTGGGCGTGACCACGGTCGCGTGCCGGCAGATCTCCGGATGCTCGGGTTTCGGATCCACAAATACCGCCATCCGTCGCTGCCGTGCCATGACCTTGAACTGGTTACACACTTCGGACGTCACTGTGCCCTTGCGGTAGTCCGAGACGATGAGAGCGTCCAACCGTCTGACCCAGCGGGCAAAGCTGCGGGTAAGAGTCTCGGCTGTCCGGGGCGAAATGCTATTGGGCTTCTCGAAGTCCAGGCGGAGGAGCTGGTGTTGGTGGGCCACAATCCGAACCTTGTGGGGAGTGATGCGTCCCTCTTCTTCCACGAGCGTGTGAGAGAGGATTCCGCGGCTCTTGAGCAGGGTGCGCAGTTGCTGGCCGCTTTCGTCCTTGCCAATGGCGCCGAAAGGTATCGGGCGGCCTCCCAGGGCGGCAATATTGGCTGCCACGTTGCCTGCACCTCCGGGGAACCCCTGCGCGGCGCTCCGGTCGCCGATGAGGACGACAGGCACCGGGGCCTCTGGCGAGATGCGCGTGGCTTCTCCTCGCAACAACTCGTCCAGCATGAAATCGCCTAACACACCAATCGTGCGCCGGCGAAAGGATCGGATGACGCGCTGAGTACGAGACAGGCTTGCAGGCATAGTGTGCCCCCCGTTCCACGTGGTCACATCAAACATGTGATCTTTGCGCTGTACCAAAATGCTTTCCCTCTGTGCGCGGCTCGCGTTGACACTACGAAGCGCGTATTATACGCTGCCCGTGGGCGCATTCAGCAAGCACTCATCCAGTTGCGAGCCACGCGGATGCTTCTTGACCGTTGTGAACGTAGGCACACTTCCATCGAATCCGAGCTGCGGTCGAAGAGGCCGCGGATCTTGATCCTGCGGGCGGGGGCCATCGGGGACACCCTCATGGTAACTCCCCTAGTTCGAGCCTTGCGCCGGACATTCCCCCATGCTTACTTGATCTTTCTGTGTTCGCGCACGGCCCAGGACATCCTTTGCCACAATCCGCATCTCGATCGGGTGATCGCGCTGGCTTATCGGCATCTGCCCATTTGGTTAAGCCCGGAGAAACTGAGAATCCTGCGTTATCTGCGGCACCTGAAGCTGGATGGTGTTTTGGCCCTGGAAAGTCGCCCCCGCTTGCTGGACGTCGTATGCCGCGCAGGAGCGGCGCGGGTGGTCGGCTACGGGTACCTTCCCGATGGCAAAGGTTTCGAGCGCGTCCGCTTTGACCCACGACGGCATTGCATTGAGAACCATCTGCGCGCCGCAGAGGGCCTGGGCCTTCAGGCCGCGGGCCCGGAGATGGAACTGTTCTATCCGTCGGAATGGGATGAAGCCTTACGCAAACGCCTGGCCCGCGCCGGCATTCAGGAAGAGGACTGTTTGCTGGGAATACATCCAGGCTGGGGAGGCCGAAAGTACCCGCTCCACCAGACTCGCCTGCGAAGCTGGCCCGCGCATAACTTTGCCCACGTTATCCAGGGCGTGGTGAAGACGATGGGAGCCCGCGTGGTGCTTACCGGTTCAGCCGCCGACCGGTCGCTCGCTGAATACATCGCCCGTCTTGCGGCTGTTCCTTCCCTGAATCTTGCTGGAGAGCTTACCGTGCTTGAGCTCGCCGCGCTGATCCGCCGTTTGCATCTGTACCTCACCGTGGATTCCGGCCCGGCCCACATGGCTGCGGCGCTGGGCACACCCTTGATCACCCTCTGGGGGCCCGGCGTCCTCGAGCAGACCGCCCCTCTGGCGGGCCGGGGCCCCGTCCGGATTCTCTATCATCGCGTTCAGTGTGCCCCTTGCTATGGAACGCTCCGCATGAAAATCTGTCAGGACAACATCTGCATGAAGCAGATTGAGGCTGCGGAGGTCTTAGAGGCCGTTGGACAGGCATGGCGATCATGGGGAAGGCAGAATCCGGAGACTATTCGGCCTCGATGCGAGCTTCGTCCACGAGCATGACGGGGATGTCGTCTTTGATGGGATAGACGCGCCGGCATTGGCCGCACTTGAGCCCCTGGTTGTCCGCCGTGAGTTTGACCGGGACTTTGCATAGCGGACACACGAGAATGTCGAGTAATTCTTGCGGGACGGCCATGTTTAACCTCCAAGGCGTTGGAATTTAACAGACGCCCCAGGCAAATTCAAGGCATCAGGGCGCTGAGCCTTCGGCACATTCCGCCCTGCTCCAAGGGGCGATTTCCGTGCGCAGGATGCAGGTGACATTGCGCCACGAGGGAGGATCGATTTTCCACACGACGAGGACGGTAGAACCCTGATAAACCCGCTCGAAGCCCAATTCCGACTGGGAAATGGTCTCGATGGGAAGAATCCACCAGCGCGGCTTGGGGTGAGCGTCTAGGGTGATTTTCACGCCTTGCCATTCATCCACTAGAGCCAAGGTTGCGGCGTCGACTTCGCCTCGGAATTCGAGCGGCCGGCGCACCCCGTTGGCAAACAGGTACCGGTTGGGGGCATCCGGCGCCAGAAGGTTAAAGACGAGCTCCAAGCCCAGCGCCAATCCGGTGGGACACGGTTGCTCCGTCGAAAGCACAGAGCGGCATTCGATTTGCCACGCGGCTCCGGACACCTTCGGCGTGAAGATTTTGTGAGCCTCCACAAGCAGCTCGTAGCCGTTGGCCCGGATACGCACTTCATTCTGGAGCTCGATCGAGCCTGCCGCGGACGACTTCTTGACCAGTTTCCAGGTCCCTTGCGCAAGGGTCTGGTCTTCTTCAAGCCGCAGGTATTCGAAGTCGCGCCACTCTTTGACGGCGGGGAAGAGGTAGGTGCGGAAAGCGTGCCGGGCGTAGCGATCATAGCGGAGAAGCGCGTCGAGGTTCGACTCCTTGCTCAGCACCATGTCGTGGATAGAGGCGGGACCTTCGCGCGGGGCTTCCTTCGATGTTACGCGCTGCCGCACCAGCGCGTGGTAGGCTTCCGGACGGCGCATCAAGGAATTGACTAGCTCGACCCCCGCGGCCTTGAAACGGAGACTCGAGACGCTCCCGCCGTCCGCGGGCCGAACTACCATGCCGAAAGTCGGCTGTTCAACGAGGACCTCTTCGTGTCCATCCACATCAAAGTCCTCGCACTTCACGTGCATGTGGACGCTTTTGGGCTGAGGCTCGAGCTGATCCAGCAGCACTTCCGCCTGGATCAGGTGCCGAAGTATGGCGCTACGGAGGTGCGGCGCGTAGAGGCCGCCGAAAACCCCGTGCCAGTAAGCATCGTTGCACTGGGCGGCAAGCAGGTGCGTCCGCGCTTCGGCTACGAGGGGCGAGGTTTCTGTTCCGGCCGCGTTGGCCTGGCTCGCTGCCTGCGAGCGCCGGCTGACCGCGAGCATGAACTTGTGGAGCTGGTTGGCTTCAGGATATTTGCTCAGGAAATTGCGCCACAGTCCGCCCCGCAAGAAGCGCCGGAAGCGTTCTCCGGAGGCCATCCATTCGCTTTCTTCCAGGCACCGCTTCAATTCGGCGGAAGCTGCAGAGGGCAGGGCCCATTCCATCATTTCCGCGTAGGAGGCGGTGGGGAGATAGATTCTTCCCAGCGGCGGATGCGCGGCGAGGTAATCCGACACCGTGGTGGTTTCGAGCCATTCCGCGGCGTCCTCGACGGCTTTCAGAAACCTTTCGAGCCAGCCATTCGTGTAAACGTGGTCATAGGTGCCCGGCCACACTCCGAACTTTTCGCAATCGTCTCCCATCGCGAATAGCGCGCCCGGTTGGCTGATACCCTCGCGGAGAATGCGCAGCGTCTCTTCGGGCTCCCGAAACGGGATGGCGTAGCGCAGGGCTTTCAGGCTGGGCACGAGGCGCAGCGGCGCACCCTCTTCTTCCGTGATGTAGACTCCGCGCAGTTGGGAAGGCTCGAGGCCGGCCGCGATAAAGTGGGTGTCGTCGAGCACGACGTACTCGACGCCTGCCTCAGACAGCGGTCGCGCCAGGCTTGGCTCCCATACCCGCTCTGCCACCCACGCGCCGCGGGGTGCCGCTCCACAGCGCTCCTGGAGGTATTCCGCTAGTTTGCGAAGCTGGGCGAGCTTGTCGGCGTCGGGAATCGCCGGCAAGATGGGTTCATAATACCCGCCACCGAGCAGCTCCACCTGGCCTCGCTGGCAGAGTTCCCGGAGCTGCTGGAAATATTCCGGATGATGCTTCTCGAGCCATTCGAGGAGGACGCCCGAGTAGTGCAGGCTCAGACGAATGCGCGGATGGTTAAGCAAGGCCTGCACGAACGGCTCGTAAGACTTCTGGTAAGCCTCTTCGATGACGCGGTCGAAGTTCCCAACCGGCTGGTGGGAATGGATCACCAAGGCAAACGCAACTTTATTCAATGTCTAGTCCCTTCAGGAGGATACAGACAATCTCCGGCGATTGCCGTGACTTCCAAAGCAGCTAGGATAAAATGAAACACCGTGCATTGTCAGTAGGAAATATCGAGCCATTGCGCGATTGAGCATTTGGCTCGTCGAAAAATACAGAATGGAACCAAGCCAGGGTCCGCCATTTTCCGAACTTGGCGATGTGATGCCGGAGGGAAACAATTGAATCCGAGGTTGCTACTTACCTATTGCCAATCTGAGCTTGAACCGATGCTGCGGTGTCTCCAGCAGGCGGTGGAAATCGAATCACCGACCAACTCGAAGGCTGGCGTGGATCGCCTGGCAGGATTCTTCGCGCGGGAATTCACCCGTGACGGAGGCAGCGTTCGCATCCTCCCTCATCCGAAGGCAGGCGCGGCGGTGTGCGCGGAGTTCTGGAGCCGTCGGCGAAAGAAGGGGCGCGACCCAAAGCCGATTCTGCTACTCGGGCACCTCGACACGGTGTGGGACATGGGAACGCTGGCGAAGATGCCTTTCCGGGTCCACCGTGGGCGCGCGTATGGCCCGGGCATCCTGGACATGAAATCCGGCATTGTGATCGGGCTTTGGGCGGTCCGCGCGCTCCGGGCTTTGCGGATTCCTCCTGCGAGCCCCGTCCGCTTCTTCCTGAACTCGGATGAAGAGGTGGCCAGCCTGGCGTTCCGCCGCGAGATTCTGGCGGGAGCCCGGCGCGCTCGTGCCGTACTGGTGCTCGAGCCCACGGCAGTCGGCGGCGCGCTGAAGACCGCGCGCAAAGGAGTGGGTGATTTCAAAATCACCGTACACGGCCGCGCGGCGCACGCGGGAATCAATCCGGAAGCGGGTGTAAACGCCATCTCGGAATTGGCCCGTCAAGTGTTAGGGATCGAGAAGTTGGCGCGTCCTCGCGCCGGGTTGACGCTTAACGTAGACGTGATCGAGGGCGGCACTCGGTCCAACGTCATCCCGGAGCGCGCCTCCGCCTGGGTGGACGTGCGCATTCCGCGCCTGCAGGACCGCGAGGCCATCGAGAAGAAAGTTCACGGTTTGAGGCCGATCCACCCGGAAGCTTGCCTGGAGATTACAGGCGGTATCAACCGGCCACCTCTGGAACGGAAAATGGCCGTGGCGCTCTTTCGCAAAGCGCGCGCCTTAGGTCGCGAACTGGGCATGGAGCTGGGAGAAGCCTCTACCGGCGGGGGCTCGGATGGGAATTTCACTGCCGCGTTGGGCATTCCGACACTCGATGGCTTGGGGGCTGTCGGCAACGGCGCCCATGCTCGCCACGAGCACGTTATCATCAGCGAACTCCCGCGCCGTGCTGCCCTCCTGGCCGCGCTTCTGCTAACGCTGTAACGACTGCTTTGAACCTGATTTTCCGAATGTTAAGTACTCAGGAGGAGATTGTGATTAGGTTCATCCTTGTGAGCATAGTCGGTGGAATTCTCCTTGGTGCGGCAGATGGTCTGATCAATGCCAACCCTCTGGCTCAAAGGCTCTATGCAGTCTACAGGCCGATTGCCAAGACATCCGTCAATGTCCCCGCAGGAGTTGTGATTGACCTGATTTACGGATTTGTCTTGGCTGGTTTCTTCCTGCTCCTTTACAGGAGCTTGCCAGGTGACTCTGGCCTGGCGAAAGGCGTAGTTTTCGCTTTGCTGGCGTGGTTCTTCCGCGTTGTGATGTCAGTGGCCTCCGCTTGGGTCATGTTTAATGTCCCTGCTGCGGCACTGGCTTATACCCTCATGACCGGGCTGGGCGAAATGCTGCTGCTCAGAATCCTATACGGACTGGCGTTGAGACCTTCGGCAATCTAGTGCAGCATTCGCCTTTTAGCCCGCCACGACCACGTCATCGTCCGGGAACCTCGTTCCCTAGCTGGCTGGCCTGGTCAGGACGTTGCAGAGCCGTGTTCGGGCCGCCAATTGGCGCCTACCGGCCGGAGACCTGAGGGTCCGCACGCCAGGAAGATCCGCGGAGTCAGAGAGCGACTCCGCGCTACGAAGCTTCAAGAGCCGTAGCGTTTGACGATGTAGTTGGCGACTTCTTGCTCGAAGGCGGGATAGCTGAGCCGGAGTTCGTCCTGGAGCAACGAGTTCAGGTCCGGATTGGAGGGCACGACTTTGAGCAGGCGGCGAATTTCCCCGATGCCGAAGGTCTCCCGCAGGTATTCGAGGCCGGCGAGGGATTTCCCGTAGGCGAGTCCGACCTGGTCAGGAGGCAAATTCACAAATGGCGCCTCGAGCGCGGAGTAGGCGGGTATCTGCCCGGACGCGAATGCCTTCGACAACTGCGACCCTATGGCCGCAGTGGTTGCTCCTTCCTCGAGCTGGGCTAGGCCCTCGTTAAACCAAGTGGGGCAGCGACCCACAGTAATCTGGCGAATGAAGGAGTGGGTCAGTTCGTGTTTCAGCACACGGGCGAGTTCCGCAGTCATGGTGTTGAGGCCGGAGATGGGGACGCGAATCTTGCCGTCGTTCATGGCGCCTACCCAAGAGGGTGAGCGCGTAATGTCCCGAAACGCTTCGCTCGGGTAGAGCAGGACGATGATCACTTCGCGAGGACTGTAATCGAGGTCGAGCACCAAGTCTCGGAAGGAGCCTTCCAGGCTGTTCAGCACGTCGGCGCTCAGTTTCTCAGCTTCCCGCCCTTCGTAGCGGAGCAAGAAATGCTCGCTGCGGAGCTCCAAGTAGGAGCCCGCGACGCCACGTTCTCGTTCTGCCTTGGCGACGGCCTCACGGAGTTGAGGATTATCCTGAATAGCCAGCGCTTTGTTCCATTCCCCGATCGCCTGGTCAAGGTGCTCCATGCCGTAGAATGCCGATCCCAAAAGCAGATGGATGTCTGGGGACTTGGGGAAGCGGTCGGCGGCGGGCAACAGCAGGTCGATGGCTTCGAGGTAGTGGTTCTGAGTCACCTGAAGGTAGCCCAAGGCAAGCGTCAGGGGTAGGTCGTGGGGGAAGAACTTTAGTGCCTGCCGGTACTTCTCGATGGCGCCTTCAGGCTCACCTTTGCGGGTCAGAAAGACCGCTGCCTGCTGGTAACCTTGTTTCAGGCGGCGGGCGTTTTCGGGGGAGTAGTTGTGGATCATTTCATCGCCGAGTTGCCGGAGATAGGCTTCGTCAACGGCGTCGTCCTTGATGACTGGCGAACCCCCCTCGGGGGGTGGTTCGCCGGCAGCAGGTGGTGGCAGGGGTAGTTCGCGCGCGCGGTCAGACGGCAGCGGGCCTTCGCCGGACGTGCGTTCCACGGTGGGCTCGGATGATCTCTCAACGCGCTCAACCATTGACCGCGGCACCGCCAACTCTCCTCCGGGGACCTCGTAGAAGACTTGCTTCGAGTCCTCGCGAGTGACTTGGCCGACAATCTTGCGCCCATTTTTTAAGTGGATAACATCGGCAAGCGAGACAGAGGAGAAGAGGGCCGACGCCAGCGCCAGAGCGGTGAGGGAAAGTGCGGGCGGTTCTCGCACGCTGGAAACGATACCCGACAGACTGCGAGAAAGTGGATGCCCCGCCATGCTTCCTGAAATCATACACCAGGGCTGGAGCGCGCGTCGAGTTGAGACCGATGGGCAATCGGCGTTAGAGTAAAGCGAGGAAGATGCAAGGGGGAGACATGGAATCCTTAGACACCCGGCCACCGGGGACCCAAGCGGGCCAGCGGGGCTTACGTCCGTGGGGACTTCTCCTGCTGGCGTTGGCCCTCAGTTCGTCAGCAGTCCAGGCGCAGACGCCCCTGGACCCGGGGGAGACTCTCCAGCAACTCCACAACCTTGCCATTGATCCTGCCGAGATCTACGTCTTACGCAACGCGCGCCTAACGCGCGACCGGGTAAATCTGTTCTTTAACCGCGGCTTCATAGGCTTCTTCACCAAGGTATGCGGCGAGATTACCGGCGCCGTGTTCTCGGGCGAGGGGGAAATTCTGTTGATTCCGCCCAATCCTGTCGAGAAGCGGAACCTGGCACAGTTCATCGATTCGCCGATTTTGGAAGAGCAGTTCACTTCGGTTTATTTGCGTTTTACGGACAAGACCGCGCAGGAGCTGCTGGCTGTGGCACGCAAGCCGGATCCCGACGATCCGGAGCAACCGACTGATTTTCTCGACCAGTGGAATCCCGTGGTGCGCAACCTGGCGCCGGACTCCTCCATGCGCATTCTCGGCGACCTGGTGGGAGACCGCAGCCGCCCCTATTTCCTGGCGCGAGTCCACGGCGCGAATCTGAACGTGTTCGAGATGACCAATGATGAACGGTTGGCGGAAGCTGTGAATGTGGGGGTGATGCGGCGCAGCGGTGAGCGTCTCTTCGCGGACATCTGGTGCTCTTTTCCGAGCCAAACTTCCGCGACCCGCGCCGCATCCTTGCTGGACGGGTCAGTACGAGTTCATTCTTACAAGATCGACACCCGCATCCATGCTGACCACAGCCTGGAGGGCCGTGCCGAGCTTCAGCTTGAGTCCCTCTCTAGCGCCGACCGCGTGGCGACGTTCGAGTTGTCGCGCTGGCTTAAGGTTTCGGAGGTCAAGGATGAGCGAGGGGAGAAACTGGCGGTGTTCCAGAACCCGTCAAATGAGGAATCCGAGGCAGCCGCGCGAAGCAATGACTGGATTCACGTCGTCTTGCCGGCACCGCACCCGGTGGGTGAAAAGTTTTCCTTGGCTTTTGCTTATCAGGGAAATGTCATCACTGATGTGGGAAACCGTGTGTTGTACGTGGGAGCGCGAGGGAGCTGGTATCCGAACCGCGGCCTGAGTTCGCCGGCCACCTACGACCTGACGTTTCATTACCCCGAAAAGCTCACGCTGGTGGCCACCGGCACGCTGGTGGAGGAAAACAGCTCCGGAGGTTGGATCAATAGCCACTGGCGCTCTGACGGCGTGGTCCGTGTGGCGGGCTTCAACCTGGGCCCTTATGATTCCGTCCGCCGGCGCGTGGGGAACACCACAGTCGAGGTCTACGCTACGCGCGAGGCTGAAGCCGCACTGGAGAAACGGCACGCGGCCGCAAATCCGCCCGGCGAGGTGATCCCAGCGCCGGGACATTTGCCGCGCGGCGTGCCCCTTGAGCGAATGCCGAAACTCGTTCCACCCTTGACGCCGTCTGCCTTGCTCGAGAATGTGGCGGAAACCGCGGCGCGCGCCATCGAGTACTTCGAAACGCTGTTTGGTCCCTCCCCTTATCCCCATCTGGCGATTGCCCAGATTCCCGGTAGTTTTGGCCAGGGGTGGCCGGAGCTGGTCTATCTTCCCACCTTATCTTTCTTGAGCAAGGCCGAGCGTTCGGAGCTAGGGTTAGGGGAAAGGTCTGCCGAATTCGTTGGGCAGTGCATGCTTGCCCACGAGATTGCTCACCAGTGGTGGGGAAACCTCGTGGGCTGGAGAACCTACCGCGACCAGTGGCTTTCTGAGGCACTGGCGAGTTACGCCGCTGCGCTCTACCTTTCGCGGGATAAAGACGGCGAGCGGAAATTCCGCGAACTCCTGCGCAACTACAAAAGCGACTTGCTCAGCAAGACCAAGGCCGGAGGCACGGTCGAATCGGGTGGCCCCATCTGGCTTGGCCAGCGCCTGTCTAACTCCTTGAACCCGGAGGGCTACGACACCATTGTTTACAAGAAAGCTTGTTGGGTCCTGCACATGCTGCGGGGCCTGATGACGGACCCTGCAAGTGGGTCGGAGGAGAGATTCTTCAAAATGCTCCGCGACTTCATCGCCGCTCAGCGGGGCAAGACCGTTTCAACGGAGGATTTCATCCGGCACGCGGAGAAATACATGAGCCGCGAGAGCGACCTGGAACGCAACCGGCGTCTCGATTGGTTCTTCAACGAGTGGGTGTACGGCACCGGCATTCCCACCTATCAAATCGAATCCAGCACGCGGAAACGCGGTCCCAATAAGTTTCTCGTCCAGGGGATCATCGAACAGAGCGGGGTGGGAAGCGAGTTTGAAATGCTGGTGCCTGTGGTCGCCGTCTATAGCAAGGATAAGAGGGTCACCCTCGGGCGCGTGGCGGTGGGCGAAACGGCAGGCCGTTTCAGATTCACGACCACCACCAAGCCCTCGCGTGTCGTGATCGACGACCAAAACCTGCTCGCTGTGGTCCGCTAAGAAGGGGAATCAGGGGCCGGCAATCCGCAATTAGTACCGCGTACTCTCTGCCTGATCTATCCTGATCGCCCTGCCTTTACCCTGGCGGCCAACGGAAGACTCTGCCGCCCAGGACGTGCACGTGCAAATGAAAGATGGATTGGCCTGCCCAGATGCCGTTGTTGATGACCGTGCGGTAGCCGTTCGTCTCGAGCCCGCGCTCACGCGCGAGCTTCGCCGCCACCGTGAGCAGCCGGCCCAGCAGCGGCTCGTCCTCGGCCATAGCCTCTTTAAGCGATGCCAAATGCTTGCGCGGAAGCACGAGCAGATGGACCGGCGCCTGCGGACGCGCATCTTCGATGGCGACAGTCCAATTGTCTTCATAAACGATCTTGGCGGGCGCGTGGCGCTCGATGATCCGGCAGAAGATGCAGTTGTCCACTACTGTTCCGTTACGGAAGAAGGTGACACGGCCAATTCCGCCAGGCCATGTCATTCTGAGCGCAGCGAAGAATCGGAAGCCCTTGCAGATGCTTCACTTCGTTCAGCATGACAGCACGGCCCGCCTTGTGCCACGTGTTTGAGTTGCGCAGCACTAGTTCAACCGAACGACGAACGTCTCCGACGCCAGGCTCGCCCGGCGGAGTTGTTGCGCCAAGTCGCGCGCGGCGTCTTCGGAGCGTTCTCGGCCGACGCGCACGCGGTAGAAGTACCCATCGCCGCGGTCAAAACCCTGAATGACGACCGGACCGAAGTGCTGGGCGATCAGGGCTTTCAAACGGTCGGCGTTCTTCCGGTCTTTGAACGCCCCCACTTGCACCGCAAACACCCCCGGTTCAGATCCCACACTCCCGCCCGAGCCAAGGCCAAGGATCTCCAGGCGCACGAGGGCCGTCGAGGGCATGTGCATGGCCTGCGCTGACGCGTAGGAGAGATCGATAATGCGCCCTTCGACAAACGGCCCCCGGTCGTTGATGCGCACCAGCACGTCGCGGCGGTTCTCAAGGTTGTGCACTCTCACCTGGGCGCCAAAGGGCAAGGTCCGGTGCGCAGCGGTCATGTCATACATGTTGTAGATCTCACCGCTGGCTGTCCGCCGGCCATGGTAGGGACGGCCGTACCAGGAAGCGATGCCTTCTTCACCTTGCACAATGGGAGCAGGCGTGGGCTTTCCCGTAGGCGGAACGATGATAGGAGGCGGGCGGCGAGTAACCGTGGGCGGCCGATGCCGGTGCACGCAGCCGCTGGCAAGGAGAATGAACGACAGCGCCAGACCGGTGCGCACGGCTTGGCGAAATCTTCTCTTGCTCATTCTGGAAGTGGAATGTGTGACCACCGGTTCAGTGCTCCGCCTTCTCCAGGTCCTCCGCGAGCTTCGCGAGGCGCTCCGACGTCTTGCGCAGCAGCTTGGCCATATCCTGGCGTGTGGCGGGCTTTACTTTGCGGTCCAGGAATTCCACCAGCTTCGCCACCTCGTGATCTATGGCCCGTCCGGCGTCTTCAAATTTCACTGCCCCCTCCCCATCGACCGCCGGTATTCTAGTCAACGTCGAGGCCACGGACAAACTAAATTCTCGGGGGTACGCCGGCGTGGGCTATAATTTTGGCTCATGCTCAGCAGAGATAGTGGACGCCTTTATGGAACTACCTCCTAAACTTTGGTTCAGACTCGAGAGGCTCAAGAACGCGTTGCGCGAGGCATTGGGCTCCAAGACGCAGTCGTACGATACCTCGCACCGCATGTGTCCCAACTGCCGTGCCTTGATCGACCGGGATGCTTCGGTTTGCCCTCTTTGTGGCGCGAGTGTCAAGCGGGCTCGGGCGCGCGGCACGTCGGCTGCTCCGGAACGGTTTCTGGGTGTGATTCCTATTCCCTCCACCGCCACCTCGGTCGTGGTGGTGGCCAATCTTGCCCTGTACGCCATCGCCTGGTACATGACGGCGTCCGCCTCTGCCCAGCTCGGCGCCGCGCCCAGTATGGGCGGAGTCAGTGGCGAGGTCTTGCTCCGCTTAGGCGCTAAGAGCGCGCATATCTTCGTCGGCCAGTGGTGGCGGCTCGTCACGGCGATTTTCCTCCATGCGGGACTGCTCCATGTGGGCTTTAATCTCTGGTGTATCTTCGACCTCGGCCCGGAAGTCGAAGCGCTGTTTTCGACCCCCAAGTTCATCGTCCTTTATCTGACGACCGGAGTAGTAGGGTTCCTGCTCAGCCTTTGGTGGAGTCCCTTCGGGTTGTCGGTGGGGGCTTCCGGGGCGATTCTTGGATTGATCGGTATCCTGATCGGAGTGAGCTTCCACCACGGCCATCTGGGCAAAGCATACCGCGGCCAACTTTGGCGCTGGGTGATTTACATTTTCGTTTTTGGATTACTCTCCGGCCTCTTTGGCTTCGGATTGGACAATGCCGCGCACGCGGGCGGCTTGGTCTCCGGCCTTCTTCTGGGATACTTCGTTCCCGAGGGCGAACCCCAAACCCGCGCCAGCGAAAATTTCTGGAATACCCTCGCCGTGCTATCCGTGATCATCATCGCTGGGTCATTCGCATTGATGGCCCTGCAACTGAGTCGACCTTTGCGGTAAGGCCTCCCGTATATTGGCGGTTAAAAGTCCAAACAGCGGAGGTTCCATATGCCTGGACCTGAAGACTCCTCTGGAATCGAGCGGGGAATTGGGAGAATTCGCCGGAAGAATCCTTGGCTCGCGTCGGCCATGGATCGTCGTGACGTTTTGAAGTTGGCGGGTGCTACCGTCATGACCGGCATCGGCGTGTCAAGCTCCACCCTGAGTGCGCCTGTTCCAAATCATGTTCAACCTGGGCATCCACGGCAAACCCTCGCGGGCGGCGGTGGGCCACCGGTTGTGTTCCCGGAACCTCGGGAAATAGACCTTGGGCCGAGGAGCTTTGACTTGGAGGAACGGACCGCCATCGTTCTTCCCGCCAAGGCCTCGGAGAATGATGCACTTCTGGCCCGCGTCCTCGCCGATGAGCTGAGCGATCGCTTTGACCTGCAGCTCAGAACACAACGCGCAAGCAAGTTGCCCGACAACGGGCGAGCGATCTTGATGGGGTCTATCGAGAATCCGCTGATCCGAGAATACTGTGCCCAGCAGCATCTGGAAGTCACCGGCCAAAATCCCGGCCCCGAGGGATATATCCTTCAGGTCAACGAACGAGCGGCGCTCGTTGCGGGCAGCGATGACCGCGGCGCCTTCTACGGGCTTCAGTCTCTCCGGCAACTCGTGGAGAAAACGGATCGTGGACTGCAAATCCGTGGGGCACGGATCCGCGACTGGCCGGATAAACGGTTTCGTGGAGTAAGACTCTATCTCCCGGGCCGGACCAATATCCCGTTTTTCAGGCGGTTCGTGCGCGATTTCATGGCGCTGTACAAGTTCAACAAGCTCGTCATGGAAGTGAATGCCTGTATGCGGTTCGACCGCCACTCGGAATTGAACGCCGGTTGGGTCGAGTTTGCTCGCGACACCAACTACAGCCGGCGCAACTATCCCCCCGGCATTCCGCACGAATTAGACGTCAACTCATCCCATCAGGATTGCGGTGACGGGGGTTTTCTTGAAAAGGAGGAGTTAGCCGAGTTGGTGCGTTGGGCCGAGCGGAATTGCATCGAGGTCATCCCGGAGATTCCTTCGCTGACGCACAGCTACTACTTGCTGACGAAGCATCGCGATTTGGCCGAGGTTCAAGACGAAAAGTGGCCCGATACGTATTGCCCCTCCAACCCGAAAAGCTATGACCTGTTGTTCGACGTGATGGATGAATACATCGAAGTCATGAAGCCGAAGATGATTCACGCCGGCCATGACGAATGGTTTGTGCCGTTTGGCTTGTGTCCGCTCTGCAAGGGGAAAGACCCCGGGGAGTTGTATGGTCAGGACCTCAGGAAGATTCACGATTACCTGACGAGTCAGGGCATCAAGATGGCGATCTGGGGCGATTACTTGCTGGAAGGGGTGCGCGGCAAAGGCCTCCAAAAGCACACTGCTCCCGACGGCTGGGTTTACCAATCGCCCGGCGCCATGACCCCTGAACAGGTAAGGGATCTGGTTCCCAAAGACATCATGATCTTCAATTGGTTCTGGTCGGAAGAAGAGAAGGGTGAGGTGCAGGAAGCGAAATTGGACGAATTCGGCTTCCGCCAGATCTACGGCAACATGGAGCCTTCCATTCCCAACTACCAGGAGCGCAGCAAGCGCTCCACATTGATCGGCGGAGCGCCGTCTTCCTGGGCCGCCACCACTGAGTTCAATATGGGCAAGGATCTTATTTACAGTATTCTCGGCTGCAGCAACATGGTCTGGTCTAAGCAGGCGCTGGGTAGCAAGGAACTCTCCGGGATCACCCAAGCCTCAATGCCCGGGGTACGCCGGCGGCTCAGCGGGCTGACGCCTCCGGGCGAGGTCGGCGATCCGGTAGTGCCTGTAGATATCTCCGCCTCCTTTAACGTGCCTTTGCAGGAACGAACGCTCGGCGTGGACCTCCGTGGAATGCAGACGGGAAGAGTGACGGCAGGCAGCAGAGTGTTCGAATTGGCTGCCGCCGGTTCGCCAGACGGCAAGGCTGTGGTCATGGTGGGAACCGAGGGAAATCAGAAAAACCCACTCCCCCGCGAGGTCACTGGAATTAGAATCGGCGAGGACGCCACGAGCCTGATCTTCCTCCACGCATGTGCCAAACCTGCCACCAACAAGGAGGCCTATCGCTTGGTCTGGGATTTCGACGACTCGGCTGACCTCCTGGGCTGGTATGAAGTCGTCTATGAGGAGGGCTTTGCGGAAATCATTCCCATCCGTTATGGCGTCAACATCCTGGAATGGAACTGGGGTGAACAACAGCCGGCCCGAACTTATTGCTACGCCGGCGATGCGGTAGTGTGCGGTCACCAGCAGCAGACGCCGATCACGTTTTTTGCCTTCGAATGGACAAGCCCACGGTTGGGGAAAGTTATCAAAGAGGTTCGCCTCAAGGGATCTACCGGATTTCGGGGCGCTGTACCCGGCTTTGAGAACGCGTTTGGGGAGGTCATCCCCAACAACGCGGTCATTCTGAAGGCGATCAGCGTTGTAAGAAAGAGGGGCTAAGGCAGTTGCCGTAGCCCTTTGCCCTCGCCGCAATGCACCGCTAGAGCTGTACCGATCTCCTTGCGATATCCTTCGACATCGCTGTGCCACGGGCTTCCTGCCGCACACATCGTCCCGGCCGCCGGATGCGCACCGATTTCCTTGTCCCGCGCGCGGCGTGTTCCTCGCGGCGAGTCGCGCTGTGAGAGAAATCACTTTCCGGATCTGGTCACGGACGCACTAGCCGCGTCATACATGGTGGCGGACGGATGGTGCTCTTTTTCGTAAGCCGCGATCTTATCTTCGAAGCACAGCGTGAGCCCGATGTCGTCCAGGCCCTTCAGCAGGCACTCGCGGCGGAAGGGATCAATTGGGAAGGAGAATTTGAGTCCGGAATCGTCGGTGACCGTTTGACTTTCGAGGTCCACCGTCAATAAGTAGCCTTCGGTCCTCTCGGTGTGCCGGAAGAGTTCGTCCACATGCGCATCCGCGAGAGTCACCGGAAGGATGCCGTTCTTGAAGCAGTTGTTAAAAAAGATGTCCGCGTAACTCGGCGCGATAATGACGCGGAAACCGTAATCCAGCAATGCCCAGGGGGCATGTTCGCGGCTCGAGCCGCAACCGAAATTTGCCCGCGCCAGCAAAATAGAGGCGCCCTTATAGCGTGGCTGGTTCAGCAGAAAATCGGGATTAGGCTTCTCCCCGTCGAGGTACCGCCAGTCGTAGAAGAGGATGCGCCCGTAGCCCTCACGCGTCACCCACTTCAGGAATTGCTTGGGCACGATCTGGTCGGTGTCCACGTTCACCCGGTCGAGCGGGGCGACCAGACCCGTGTGTTTGGCAAACGGTTGCATGATCTTTACAAGTGACGAGTGATGAGTGACAAGTGACGAGCAACCAAAGACTCGCTGGTCACTGGTCACTCGTCACTTATCACTCTCCTCAACGTTCCATTCGCGGATATCTACGAAGTGCCCGGCGATCGCCGCGGCGGCCCCCATCAGGGGACTGACCAGATGCGTCCGCCCACCTTTCCCCTGGCGTCCTTCGAAGTTGCGGTTGGAAGTGCTGGCGCTGCGCTCGCCGCTGGGGAGCACGTCCGAGTTCATGCCGATGCACATGCTGCACCCAGCGTCACGCCACTCGAACCCGGCGTCGCGAAAGATCTTATCCAGACCTTCTTGCTCCGCCTGGGCTTTGATCCTCATCGATCCGGGGACAACCAGCGCCTGCTTCAGAGTCCGGGCCACTTTCTTGCCCGCCACCACTCGCGCCGCCAGGCGCAGGTCCTCGAGGCGCGAGTTGGTGCACGAACCGATGAATACGCGGTCCACCGGAATGTCGACGATGCGTGTTCCCGGCTTCAGTCCCATGTACTCGAGCGCGCGGGTTGCCGCACTGCGCTCGACGGGATCAGCAAACGCGTTGGGGTCCGGCACGCGCCCCGCGATATCAGTAACCATGCCGGGGTTCGTCCCCCAGGTGACCTGTGGGGCAATCATCGCGGCGTCCAGTTCCACCACGCGGTCAGAAGCCGCGCCTGCATCGGAAGTGATGGACTTCCAGTGCTCCACTGCGACCTGAAAGTCCTTGCCGCACGGGACAAAGGGACGCCCTTCCAGGTAAGCGAAAGTCGTGTCGTCGGGCGCGACCATGCCGGCACGCGCGCCGGCCTCGATGGTCATGTTGCACACCGTCAACCGGCCGTCCATGGAAAGCGCGCGAATGGTCTCGCCAGCGTATTCGATTACGTGGCCCGTGCCGCCGGCGATGCCGATCTTCCCGATGATGGCCAGGATGATGTCCTTGGCGGTGACGCCCTTTTGCCGGCGCCCGTTCACTCGGACCAGCAGGGTTTTCGATTTGAACTGGGGCAGACACTGCGTGGCCAGCACCTGCTCGACCTCGCTCGTCCCGATGCCGAAGGCGAGTGCCCCCAAGGCCCCATGCGTTGCGGTGTGGCTGTCGCCACAAACGATGGTGAGTCCCGGCTGGGTGATGCCCAGCTCCGGTCCGATCACATGCACGATGCCCTGATTCGGACTCTGCATGTCAAAGAGCAGAATGCCGGTTTCGCGGCAATTCCGTTCCAGGGCGTCAAACTGGGCTGCCGCCACGGCATCAGTGATAGGCAAGTGGCGGTCTTTGGTGGGGACGGAGTGGTCCAAAACTGCGAAGCACAAGTCTGGCCGGCGCACCTTGCGCCCGGCAACTTTCAGGCCTGAAAAGGCTTGCGGAGACGTCCCTTCGTGGATGAGATGCCGGTCGATGTAGAGAAGCGCCGGTCGTCCCGGTTCCTCCAGGACAACGTGGGCATCCCATATTTTCTCGTACATGGTGCGCGGCGGCATCGCTGTTTTCTGGGGCTGAAATATTTCGATTTGCCCGAGGCCGCAATTATACGCTAGCCGCCCCCACGTATCAAACCCGTACCCAGGCGAAGACCGGTGCGTTACACTAGGCGCCATGCAAAAAAACTTGCCTTCGACTGACTCCAGTGTTTACACCCCACGTCGGGGATTCCTGAGGAGCGTTCTGGGGCTCGGGGCAATGCTTTCGGCAAGATTAGTTTGCGCGGCAAGCGCTCGGGCGCAACCTTCACCCAAGAGGCGAAAAATGCTCCGCTGGCAAACGCATCCGGTGGCAGACGTTCCGAACGGGTACCAGGTGGTAGTCGCCGACGTCAATGGGGACGGCAAGCCCGACATCCTGGCGTTGAGTTCGGTGGAGAGCATCGTCGAGTGGTACGAGAACCCTTCCTGGAAGGCGCGCCCGATCACCACGGAAACCCAGAAGAACATCAGCCTGGCGCCGCTGTTCCCGTACCCGTCGCACGGACTTGCTCTCGCCAGCGATTTTGCGCTGGAAGACAGCGAGCATGGCGGGAACCTCTGGTGGGCTGAGCCCGGGATTTCGCTCGATTCGGCGTGGTCACTTCGCTTGTTTGGCCAAATCCCCAGTTCGCACCGCTTGCGCTGGGCCGACCTCGATGGCGACCGACGCCTGGAGCTTGTGGACGCGCCGCTGCTGGGCTTCGGGGCCAAGCCTCCGGACTACCCGGTTGGCGCTCCGCTCACGTGGTTTGAGATGCCGGAAGTGTTGCTGCGTGGCCACCTCTCGGCTGGCGAGCGGCCACCGAGCGCCTGGACGCCCCGCCTGATTGACGATTCCTTGACAGTGGTGCATGGCATCCACGTGCTCGACTGGGACGGCGATGGTCGTGATGAGATCCTGACCGCCAGCTTCGAAGGTGTTCACCTTTTTCACTCGACAGGTCGCAGCCCGAGCCTGCGCTGGACGAAGACGCAGCTCGCTGCCGGCGACCAGGTTTCGAAGCCACGGCGCGGAGCAAGCGAGATCGCAGTAGGCAGGCTCGCAGGCCGAAGGTTCTTTGCCACGATCGAGCCCTGGCACGGCGAGCAGGTGGTGGTCTATTGGGAAGGTAAGCCCGGCGCGCCGTGGAATCGGCACGTCATCGATCGCAGCTTGCGCGATGGCCACGCGCTTGCCTGCGCGGATCTCGATGGCGACGGGAATGAGGAGATTGTGGCGGGATTTCGCGGACCGGGCACTAGCCTCTACGTCTATTATGCGGCGGACTCATCTGAACTGCGCTGGGAGCGACAGACGCTCGACACCGAGATGGCCGCCTCTGCCGTGGTGACCGCAGATGTGAATGGAGATGGCCGGCTGGATCTGGTGGCCATTGGCGCCTCGACGGGCAACGTAAAGTGGTACGAAAACCTGGGGTAGCGGCGGCTTGATGCTGCCTCCCGAGCGAATCGTTCTATCCTGACAAATCCTTAAAGAACCGGTAGCGAGGTGCGTGATGCGGTCTTGTGGTTCGAAATCCCTCACGGCAATTCGCGGAGAATGCGGCGCTAAGGGGCTAATTGGGCGCCTTATTCTTCTGTTCCTCTTCGCCTGTTGGTTTACGCCGGCTCGATCCCTGCAAACACAAACCATGGCAGGGGGTGAGATTCGGCAGAGCCAGAACCTCTTGCCACACTTCGAAAAAGTCAACGGACGGCAGGTATTGTACGTCGATGGCTGGCCTTTCACGGTGCTCGCGGTAGAAATCCCCTGGATGGATCTCATCTATGGACGCTATCGCGAGACGCTCCATGCGTACGACTATCTTTATCCGGCAGCTCAGGCGATGGGGCTCAATGCGCTCAAGGTGCCCATCAAATGGTCGATGGTCGAGCCTGAAAAGGATGTCTATGATTTCTCGTACGTTGATCACGCCAAAAGCCTGGCAGAGAAACACCACCTGAAGCTCGTGCTCAACTGGTTTGGCCACTACGCGAGCGGCGATGGGACCATTTACAGAAACCTGACCGGGGAAGTCTTTGCCCCCATGTACATCATTAAGGATGACAAGACCTACCCGCGCGCCGTAGATGGCGACGGCGTGCCCCATCACAACACGGTCTCCTATGATTACGAACCCATCATCGAACGCGAGGTGGCAGCATTTCGAGCCTTCATGGAGCACATCAAGAAAGTGGATGCCGAGACCCGAACCATCCTGATGATCCAGGTCGAGAATGAAATCGCGGTCTTCGGGGCCGACCGGCAGAACCGCAAGTTGTGGCGGGATCACTCTCCGGCGTCGAACAAGATCTTCGCTGAGAAGGGTTTCACCGACGACTTGAAGTACAGCGCTTGGCGTTTTAGTTCCAATTGGATCATGCGCCTGACGAATGCCGGCGGCGAAATCTACCCGCTGCCGTTTTTCCTCAACTACGTGAGCGGCAAGCTCGCCGACTGGATGGTGGGGGGCGCCCCGGGTGAGGATGTGGCGACTTACCTGGAGAACTGTCCCTTCATTTCGTTTGTGGGGCTCAATCTCTATCTGCCACCGGAAAGTTCCGCAAATGATTTCCGGGGCGCTCTAACCAGCTACCGCGTGTCGCGCAACCTCCCGGCGATTACCGAAACAAATAGCGACCGCAGCCCGGTGGCGCCTCGGCTCGCTTATATCGCTATTGGAGAATTCGGCGGCCCGATTTTTGCCCCCTGGGCGCTGGATATTTCCTACCCGACTCCCTATCAGTCCTATGTCCTGCGAGATGGCACGCTGGCGAATGGCGCCGCTGCCCTTCGTGAGTGCTACGGTTCCCTGGCCAAAGCGCTACCTCAGATCTCCTATTATGCCGGCACGGAGAAGCTGAAAGTTTTCATGTCGCGTCTGCCTGGACAAAGCTTCACCGATACGAAGGACGTGAACGGGGCCAAAGTGACAGTCACAGGGGAACAGGACGGCCAGGCGATCGTCATCCACCCGGCACCCAACGAATTCCTGATTGTCGGGTATCGATGTGATGTTTCCATATGGAGTGAGATCTCCACTTGGCCTGCCCTGCAAAAGGTCCAAGTGGAAAAAGGCCGTTGGGTAGGCAATAGCTGGGTCAGGGAAGAGGAACCCGACTACGGCATCAACCAGGCTGAGAAGACACTGGGCGTAGCACTCGATTATCCCCAAGCGGTTCGGGTTTACTGGCAAGACGGCTCAGGCGGTAAGCCTGGTTATTTCGCGGGCGCCCAGTAGCCGCGCTTGGCCCGCACGAGGAGATTCCGGCCTTTGACCTCGACTTTGATCTCGCGAAACCTGCCGTCCGCAGTCTGGTTGGCTGAAGCGTAAGCGAGGACGTAATACTCGCGCCCGTCCGTGAAGGACTGGCGCATGCCCTTGAGAAGGTCATTGCTATTGTGGAAGAAGACGCCGCCCGTGGCCTCAGCCAATTCGCGCATGGCGCTTTCATCCTCGAGCGCCATGGTCTCTTTTTCCTGCTGGAGCGCCGGCAGCACCACATAGGTTTCGCGCGTCGGATGGTAATCACTTGTGGCGTCGTATCCTACACTGGGCCCCCCATAGAGACCGCGTGAATCGAGCGTGTAAAAGGTCACGTCGCGGGCGGCTGCGGCACGCAGGATTTCCTGGACCTCAGGTTCAAGACTCTCCGCTGGGTTGTGCAACAGGACTCCCGGGTCTTGCACATAAACGGCCATCAGGCCGAACAGATCGCGGCCGGGCCGCAGGTTGAAGCCGTCTGACACCAGAATTAAGCTGCGCTTTCCCGGGAGTCTGGAGAGTTGCTCAGCCAGCCGACGCAGGTCACGCAAGAGCTCTCGGATCTGGGTGGTTCTCTCTTGCGCGGCTGAACCTCCCCACATCTCGATTTTTGCCCATTCCCCGGAACAGACCACGTCAGTCCCACTGGAAGTCCTTGACGTTGGAGGTCTCGAGCCGTCACACGAACATTTCCGGCAGTACTCACCCAGCTTTTGGGTCAACTCCGATTCCTGTCGGAGGAGGTTCGTGCTTTCGCTCTGCTGGATGGCTTTAGTGAGATCCTTGTTATCGATAGCGGCCAGCATGGCGACGGGATCGCGGGTCAGATTCTGAATGATCATCACTTGGCGGCCCAGCGCCAGGAGAGCGTATTGTGAATCGGGGCTCCGTTCCTCTCTGAACAATTTTCGTAGTGCCCCACGCACCTGAGCGAAGTTTCCGAAAGCCGAGTTGAGTGTGTCGATACAGATGAGGTAGGTACGGCGCGGAGTGGGATTTACGCCCGGCGGCGAACTTGGCGGGGCCGGGGGCAGCGTCGGCGTGGCCGTGACAGGCTGGGGTTGGAAAAGGTCCGAAGCGCCTTCTGCCTCAGTGCTAAACGCCACGACCTTCTGTGGGACTCCCTCTTCGAGGACCCGGAAATCGCTCGCCTTGAGGCCTGTCACGTGATGACCCTTGCGGTCGGTCACCACAACCGGCACCAGGACCTGCCTGACCTCAACCTTGATAGTGGAGGCGGTAGGGCTGGGCAGGGCTTCCTGGGCAAGAAGAGCACTGTTGAGAACCAGAAGGACGAACGCCGCCAAAATCGGCCGTAGCATCAATCGTCGAGCCAATGGCTGCAGCACCTCGCAACCAACTCACGTTACCACCACCGTCAGAAGTAAACAACCCGCGATGTGGGTTGCGTGTGCGCAACTCATAGAACCGGACCGCACACACAGAATATTCCGTCAATTTTGTTGTCGGCTCCTACGGCGCGGTCCCCGATAAAGACCATCGGGACAAGTTCCACCCCGCCTTTCACGGTCCGCGAGAAACAGTTTTTCAGCTACCTGCTTTGAGCTGAGGGTGCCGGTCTTTGCCTATTACCGATAGAGGAGGAGAAAAATCCAGGATCGGGTGAGTCGAACCACCCGGATGAGGAGTTGAGAAACGCGTCGTAGCAGGCTCCAGAAGTAATCGATTCCGCTGACAAGGACCATTACAGGCGAACCTTCTTCTATGAGAGGGATCGCCGGGCGGAGCAAGAACAGTGCGGTGACAAGCATGACGAGAACCAGGAAGAACTGGATAAGGAAGAGGATGAGAAGAATATGGGTTAGGTGGTTCACCTTGACCTCCGCCACGTTGCGGTCGCGCGGGCGAGCCGACAGACGTGCCTCCGGACGCGCTCGCCGTTCCGGCCTCTGTAATACCTATCGGCGGCGATCACTAAATCCATAAAGGGCCCTTGTGAGAATTCGACGCGCTGGCTGAAAAGTGGCGTCACCATCTGCGGCGCCGCCGCCCGCTGTGACAGGCGCCAGAGCCGTGAGGTTGATTAACCTCTCAGCTCCGCCGTCGGGAAGCCACAGGCTTTCCGCGCAGCCAAGCGGCAAAGCCGCCAGGGAAACACCGGCCAACAACGGGTTTCGCACAAGCCCTTGAAGAGCTAAGCCATTCGACAAGAGGTCGGAGGCGGCCCTGGCAGTGGCGACGGGAAATCGGCATCTCGTGGGGACTGTGGGTCACGCGAACAAGGGAAGCAGGTTACGTAGCGGCGCGTAGCTCGCCAGGCGCGCTTCTGTGAAGCCGGTAGCCTCTGCGAGTGTTAGAGTTGCATAACTACCGTGGGGGCAATCTGACGAGGACCTGCAAGGAACTCCGCACGGCCCAGGGCGGGGACTATTGCTAGACGAGTGGCAGGTTTATTTGGGCGTGACCTCTCCCTCGTATTGTTCTTTCCACGCGTTGCCCGCCTTATCACGAAGGTCCGCATCGATGTTGAACTTCACCAGGCGGCCGGTGTCCTTCTCCAACCAGACGGTACCCTTGGTGGACTCAATGTTGGTCAGCATCGACTTGGCGATTTCCAACCCGGCCTTCTGTGCGCCGGTGGCTGTAGAGGTGTCAAACTCATATTTTTCCGCCGCCACACTGCCTACGGTGTCTGATCCGGCTGGCCGGGCAATCGTGGTGCCTACCGCGATGGCAAAACCCGGACTGGTCAGCGACCCGAGCAGGCTCAGATGGGCCATGGGCCACCCCAGCTCGTCGCTTTTCTTGGCCTTGTGCTCAGTCTTCTTCTGTCCGCGGACTTCCGTAATGTTGATCTCATCGGCGGATATGTCGGCCTGTAAGTCCACTGGCCCCACTTCCGGCTTGGCGCTCTTGTCCATGGGATACTTCGGATTGATGTTCTCTTCGCCCTTGAAGGCGTAATGGAAGGGCGCCTGGGGTTTTTCCATCGAGTCCAGCAAAAGTTTCATGCAGTTGGAGAGCTTGCTTTGGGCGTCGCCGGTCGTCGCGCGCTCCAGACGAGCAGAAGTCGTGGGCGAAACACCGCTCTTGCATCCCACCAGCAGGACGATCACCGCCAGGCAGGCAACAAACGCGGTTTGCTCGCGGCAAAGTCTTGCTCTTACCCTGGAATACATATCTCCTCCTCGGTTTCGACTCGTTCCTCAGCAGGACGCTATGGCGCACTCTCCCACCAGCGCGCGAGGACATTCAACGACGTGGGTCAGGTATTGCCAGCAATGAAGCGCCACGCATCATAGCGCAACGTCGCAGGCGCTGCAACCGTCTGTACTCGTTCACATGATTGGTGACACTCTGGTGGTCTGGGGAAGGTCTCCGTGGCTGGCTCCTTTAGGAGCCAGGCTTAGTTGAAGCGTTGCGGAAATGACGCGCCGTGGAAACGGCTGCGCCATAGCGCAGAGCTCCAGGCCCCGCAAGGACTTGTCGGCCGTTTGCACCGCGCTTGGAAATCCTGCGGAAGACGGGATTTCCACATTCCCACAGCGCCGGCGGTAACTCTTTTTCCTTCAGTCCAAGGCGTTTTCCGCCCCTTGCGAGGTGTCACGGATCTATCTGAACGAGTACACGTCGCCAAATCCTGGGAACAGAAGACCGCGTGACTTGAGCCGTCCGCTCGTGTGAACGCGAGGCCACACGAAGGCCCGCCCCTGGGTCACAGTTCTCCAGCCTAGCCTGGCGCCTTGCCGGACGGCAGCGCTGAACGCTAGTACCGCTCGCCGGCGAGGCTTTGCTTGATCACCTCTTCCAGCGCATGCCAGGGGATGAAGAACCTATATCCCAAGCGCACGGAATAGACCTTTCCGCAGTTGAGCCAGCGGTAGAAGGTCGTGCGCGAGATGCTTCCGCCAGTTCGGCGGCAAAGAATGCGCCAGGCGCTCATCGGCGTAAGCATGGGCGAAGGCGTGGGCGGGCTCGACGGCGTGGGGTTTTGTTCAGGTCCAAGAGAGCGTGACTCCCGATTGAAATTGCTGGCCATAGCTGTGCTTCTCCTCACTGCGAAAACAAATTGACGATCCTGACGGCAACTCCCTCTTTGGTCGGCCCGGCCCTCCAGTTGCCGGACTACCGAGGCGCGGGCGCGACCCGCGCGGGAGCAGCCGGGCTTACCCCAATCAAGGCTCCCATGCCGCGCAGCGGGAGGGCCAAGCCATCGGCTTTCGAACCAGCCCGAAGATCTACCTGGCGGAGGCCCCTTGCGGCGGTGGGGTCTCGCGTCGAACCCTAGGTTGTCTTCGCCCGTGGGCTAGGCGGCTTCCTCCCATAGAAACGCCTGCCGCTGGGTAGCTAGCCGGCGCCGATCAGCCGCGCGGGTATCGGTAGGCTCGCATTCTGGCAGGCCGAACTTGGCGTGCTCGAGAAGCAGCCGCGAGGGCTGGAGGGAATGAAACATAGCGGGCTCGTGGAGCTGGCGCTGGTGGTAAAGGCATTTTCCCAGGGTGCCCGGCTTCGCTGGGAAAACGCAGGCCTTCTCATTGCACCGCAGGGCCGAGAGAGTCGCGGCGGGCATTTCCCTTGCCTCCACGCACGCGGCGCTGAGGCGCCGATTTTGGTCAGCCTCCCCGGCAGAGATTGCCGCCGGCCCTGCCTGCTCCGGGGTTGCCGCGGCCTGCACGACCACTGGGCGCGAGACGCGAGGGAGGGTCGAGAATTCATGTGGGTTATCTTGAGCGGGCATATATAATTGCTCCTGTCTACCTGAAATGGCGCAGATAACGACGCAGGCGCAAGGTGTTTTTCGTTAAGGGAACGTGCTGACCCCGAGTAGCGGCGCTGCATAGCGGTTTGGCTTGTGCGCCGACGGCGACGCGCGCCGTCCGCCCCCAATCGCGGGGGTAGTGCAGAGGCCCGTTGTCCGGCGGCCGCGTGGAGAATTCGCGAGACGCGGGAAGCGGAAGGTGGTATGATCAAAGTGTCAAGCCGGCAGGAAAGTTCGGCGAGAACCCTAGCCGAGGTTTCTGGGGAGGCAACGTAGCCCAGAGTGAGTTGTTCGAAGAGCCGATGGGGAAGGGTGAGCGTGTGGCCTTCCCAGGCGGCGTTGACCGGCGGCATCTGTTGCCGAGTGCGGCCCTGCGCGGAGTCGGGGCCGCCCGCTTGGTGAGGGGACGGGTGCTTGGCAGCCAAGGCGGCTCGTTTAGGTTCGCGATCGGCGAAAGTCCCTCGCACCGTGCTTCTCAAGGAACGGTTAGCGCTGCAGCAATGCACTAGCGATTTAGTTCTCAAAAGGTGAACTCCGCGTAGACAACTTCTCCCAGGCATGAATGAGGGAAGGGAGCGGAGGGCATGCGCTGGGAGGGGGTTAACCCGCTGCGATCTGGAAACCTCCGCACCGTTACCTGCCGGGTCGGCAGAACCCCGTGGCGAGGGAAAGGCGGGGCTTTGACGGGTGGGGCTACGCTCCTAGGCGGTGGTAGCCCATTCCGGCAGAAGGGATGTATTGTAGCCTACTAGCCTAAAATTGTCAAGACCCTAAAGAGGGAGTGAGGTTGGTCAACATGGGAGACGTAGATGCCGCGAAAGTTGTACGCCGGGTTCGCCAGAAACTGGAAGTAAGCCAGGAAGGGCTGGCGCGGCTATTGAATGCCACCAAGGGCGCGGTGCAGCACTGGGAGCGAGGCCGCAACAATCCCGACTTGGCACGCCTTCTGGCGCTGCGCCAGCTTTGTCCGCCCTGCGCCGAGCGCAAAGAGCTGGACACACTGATCAAGCAGACCCAGACGCGGTTGGCCCCCTTGCCGGGCGAGAAGGGGATGCAGGCGGGCGCCGGGCTGTTGCCGGGGCCGCGCGGAAAGGGCGCGCCTCCTTACCCCAGTGAGAGCTACACGCTGCTGCGGCGGGAAAACCACCGACTGCAGCGCCAAGTAGCGAAGCTGGAAGCGCAACTTCGCCGCCGGAGCGAGCAACTGCGCATCCTGGAAGACTTGGCGACAGACCTGCAACGCGAGATGGCGAAGCTCCGGGCGGGCAGCGCCCCTGAACCCGATAAGACGCCCAGCCCGATCAGCGCCAAGGCCGAATAAGTGGCGGTGGACGGCAAGCCCTGCACCCTGCGGTCCTGGGCGAACTCCGCCGCGGAGCGCACCCAGGCCCAGCCGGTGGAGTGTGGTGCAAGGTAGGCTCACGTTTTGGGGAGCCGCATCACCCGGACTGAGACCATGAGGGGCGGGGCCTCCGTGTCTCCCTGGCGCGCCAGCATCTCCAGAAAGGCGAGAGCCGCGCTCAGCAGGCACGGCGCCTTGCGATGGGCGCGCAGTTCCATCACCAGGCCGAACGCCCGGCGGACCATAGCCTGCGTTGAGTGTGTTTTTTGATTCATCGCGAACGGGTTTCCTTTCCCCAAGGGCACAGGGCAGCGAGGGCCTCCGCGTGCCTTGCTCCCGGCTTCCGGTCCTCCCCCACCGTCATCCGAGTGAGCAGTCGTGCCCCGCCCACCAAAACATCTGCCCTCAGCATCGGTTCGAATGCGCATGAGGATAACCCTATCGTTAATGGCTGGATACAGAAAATTGTAAGGAGCCCGCCCGGTTGGCGCGGCTCGTCGAGGTCGAACCTGAGATGGGTTGAGATACGCCGCGGGGAATCACAGCACCAGATGACGGCTGATTCCGTCAAGTGAGAGCAAATATGCGCACCGCCCGGGGTTCTGGGGGTGGTCCGCGAGCTTCCGGAGCCTAAAAGCGTAGCTGGTTGCAGGCGGCCTCGACGAAGGCCGGTCTGCTCTCGCGCTCGTCGACGATCGACCACCAGCGCCCATCGGCGCGCGTCTGCTCGCGCAAAGTGAGGAGCGCGCCCGCCACGTCCTCGCGCGTCAGCTTCAGATCGCGCGGGTGGTAGGGCAATGCCAGGCGGTCCATCAACCCGCTAATCCACTCCGTGCGGTTCTCCTGGAGGCGGCTCATCAGGGTAATTCCCAGTCCCACAATCCAGCCGTGGATGAACGCCCGACCCGTGCGGTGCTCGACGTTGTAGAAGAAGAAATGCTCCGAACCTTCTTCGGAGCGGAAGTGGCCCGGAGCGCGGGGCGAGGAGCTGTCTGCCGCCCGGACCGGCTCCGCACCGTCGGCTGCTGGGGCGGGCCCCAGGCAGATCTCGACGATCTCCAGTTCGCACTCGACCAGCCAGCGGATGCCCTCGTTGGTCACGTCGCGGATGGCCTCGGCGTGGTCGTCAATCTTTTTCACCAGGGCAAGCGAGCGCCGCGCCACGTCTTCGTCATAGCCCAGCGGCTCGCGCCCGCAGTCGAAGGCCAGCTTCCAGTCGAAACACGCCGTGTGGCAGGAGAGGATGTCGCCCGCGCCCGAAACGTTCAGCGCCTTGGGGGCGGTCTTGATCAGGTTGTAGTCGATCACCAGCCGGTCCGCGCGCGCTTCGCCCAGGTAATCCACCTTGCCGCCGCGGCGCAAGCCGGCGGCAGGCGTGGCAAAGGCATCGGTGGAAATGATGGAGGGAATCAGCACCAACTTCATGCCGCGTCGCCAAGCCACGTACTTGGCCACGTCCACCACCTGCCCGCCGCCAATGCCGATCACCGCTTCGACCGCCGGCGCGGAACTGACCAGGGCTTCGGCGGCGTCGTAGTCCACCGACTCCACCAGATGCACGTGTCGCGGTGGCTTGCCCAGCAGGTCGCGGGTGAGCGCCCAGGGCACGTCCATGCTCACCGCGAGGTAGGAATCAAATAAGCGGCCGACGTTCTCCGCCGCACCTTCGCCAAAATCCACCCGCGCAATATTCCCCGGCAACAAGGGTCCTCCTTCGCGGAGGCATTGTAGCGCAAGGTTCGCCCGCCTCGGCGGATAACCTTGCGGTTCTTCCATTTCCCGGATGTTGACATGCCGCCGAACCGTAGCGCAGGACCCGCTTTCCGGTCCTGCGGCTTTTCCAGGCCGCGGGGCGGTGGACATGCGGCCCTGGCAGTATTTTCAGGGGGTGGTGTTTGCGCTCCGCTGCCCAGCGCGTCGTGCTGGAAGCCCCGCAAGGCTAAACCGCGAGCCTTGCGCTACAACGGAGCACCCACAAGTCGCTTGAATACCTCCCAGCGCGGCATTACACTCCAGGTCAACAAACCTTTTCGGGCGGGAACCGGATGGTGGCAACCTCTATCGAAACCTTGACGCAAGACCTCCAAAAACTCGTCAAGAAATTCGACGCCGATAAGACCCATTACCGCTCTAAGGATTACCTCGAAGCCCAGGCCAAGATCGACTTCATCACGCCTTTCTTTAAGGCCCTCGGTTGGGACGTGGAAAACGAAGCCAGGCTGGCACACCACGAGCGCGAGGTGATCGTCGAGCGCGGCGAGACCGAGGGCCGCCCCGACTACAGCTTTCGCGTGGGCGGCCAGACGAAGTTCTTCGTCGAAGCCAAGGCGCCCTGCGAGCCCTTGGACTCCACCAAGCACATCCTGCAGGCCAAGGGCTACGCCTGGAACACCAAGCAAGTCTTCTTCGTCATCCTCACCGATTTCGAGGAATTCCGCTTCTACGACGCCACGGTCAAACCCGATGAGCGCAAGCCCGACGAGGGATTGCTGCTCAACCTCAAATACACCGGTTACTTGACGAACGCCGGGAAGCTTTGGGGGTTTTCACGAGAGCGTGTGGCTGGGGGCGACCTCAAGGAATTGGTCGTGGTTCAGTTCGAAGGCCAGTTAGGTTGGGTTCGGCCAAAAAAAGACTTGACATGAGGGCGGTTCGGGAGTACTTTTAACGGGTATTTGACGGCCTGCCATATCTATGACGGGCTACCTAATTTGAACGGGGGATATGAAGATATTTCCCCCGTTTCGTGTTTTTATGGCACTAAGGTTTTAGGCTTCCAGCTCCCCCGCTTCTCTATCCTTTCCCTGATGGTCTCCATGTCGATGAATCTGTTAGCTGCATTGATCACTTCTGTTGCCGTTGACGCCCGGCGGCCAACCACGGTCACCGTCTTGCCCAAGTTCCGAAGGTGTTCGAAGATTGGAACGTAGTCTCTATCTCCTCCAAGTATTACCGCTTCGTCGTAGGAATCCACGGTGGTCAGCATCCTGAAAACCATCTCCACGTCGAGATTGCCTTTGAGCTTTGTGACACCGGTCGTTCTATCGGTAATCACGCTCACCTCTTTGTCCACAACGGTGTACCCTATGTAAATCAGGGCTGTGCGGAATTTCCTGTACTTCTCGACCTTGTCCCTGTTGCCGGCTGGTGGCGTCGCGGTAAAGTAGTACGCACCAGCCTTGTCCCTGTTGTCCGTGAACAACTGGTGCACGAGCCGGAAATCCACCTGCCACCCGTTATACCTCTGTGCGAAAAACATGTTCCCGCCGTCGACGAATATTGCCACCCTTCGCATTGGAATTCACCTCCCTGGAGGCAGCAACAGTACCATGAAGGCAGTACCTTCACAAGGAATTCGAATATTCAAAGTCGTCGTCGGGCCTCTCCCCTTTTGTGGCTGCAAATAGCTTGCTGCCACGAGCGCACGGTGGCAAGTTCCCCATCTTCGACTGGCTCACCCCGCTCTTCCAGAAGATCAACGAAGACTTCAACGGCGAAATCTTCAAGCCGCACCTTTCGGAAAGCATCAAGATCGATTCCGAAGTTCTCGCCAAAATCATCGAGCGCCTCTACCCGCCCAAAAGCCCTTACCGGTTTGATGTGATCGGCGTGGAACTCCTCGGTTCGATTTACGAGCGCTACCTGGGCAAGACCATCCGGCCCACGGCCAAGACGGTGCGCGTCGAGGAGAAGCCGGAGGTTCGCAAGGCGGGCGGCGTCTATTACACGCCCAAATACATCGTCGATTACATCGTCAAAAACACGGTGGGCAAAGTCATCGAGGGCAAAACGCCCAAGCAGATTGGGAAAATTCGCATCCTCGACCCGGCGTGCGGCTCGGGGTCATTTCTGATCGGGGCGTTTCAGTACCTTATCGACTACCACGTCCGCTATCTCACCGCCCACCCGAAAGAGGCGCACATCCATCCCCTGTTTCCCGATCTGATTCCCGACGGCAACGGCGGCCACCGGCTCTCCGTGCGGCTGAAGGCGAGGATTTTGCGCCACAACCTCTACGGCGTGGATATTGACCCGCAGGCCGTCGAAATCACCATGATGAGCCTGTATCTCAAAGCTCTGGAAGGTGAGAAGTCGCAACTGCCGCCCAAACAATCGCTCCTGCCCGAACTCAAATACAACATCATCTGCGGGAACTCGCTTATCGGCCCCGACATCTACGACCAGGGCACGCTCTTCGCCGATGAAGAGCGCGACCGCATCAACGCCTTCGATTGGTTCGGGGTAGCGCAGGACCCGCTGTCCGGTCCTGCGGCTCTTCCAGGCCGCGCGGCCCTTTCGCGCGGCCAAGATGACCAATCCTTACAGGCGCGAGGCCAAGAAGCGCCTCGCGCTGGAAAAGCCGCAAGGCTGGAAAGCGAGCCTTGCGCTACATCCCCTGCCTTCGCCGACACCATGCGCGCGGGCGGCTTCGATTGCGTCATTGGCAACCCGCCGTATGTGCGTCAGGAGTCGATATCTCAGTTCAAGGATTATTTTCAAAAGCATTACGACTCATTCGATGGCGTGGCCGACCTCTACGTTTATTTTATGGAAAAGGGGTTGCACCTGTTGCGAGAGGGCGGATTTTACAGCATCATCGTATCCAGCAGTTTCTTGCGTACGAACTTTGCCGAACCCCTCAGAGCTTTTCTCAAGAAGGCTGCTGCGACGCTGCGGATCGTTGACTTCGGGGGATTGGCCGTTTTCGAAAATGCCAAAGACACCTACGTCTGCGTCCCTCTTCTCGCCAAGCAGAAGCAGCCTGAGAGAATACAGGTTGCAAGAATCACATCGCTCGATTTCGAAGATTTGGAGGCCCGCCTCGGGCCAGGGCTCTACACTATCCCTCATCAACGCCTGACCCCTGAAGCATGGTCTTTGAAGAGCGACGCGGAAACAGGTGTTTTCCAAAAGATCATGAAGGCAGGGCAGCCCTTGGGAGATTATGTGGAGAGGAAGTTCTTCCGGGGTGTCACGACGGGCTTGAATGAAGCCTTCATGATTGACAATAAGACGAGAAAGGCTTTGATCGCGAAAGACGGGCGTTGTGCCGAATTGATTAAGCCTCTGATCGCAGGAGAAGATATACGACGCTGGGTATTTCACAACAAAGACCTCTGGATAATCTTCACGAGGCGAGGAATTGAGATTGACAAGTATCCGGCCATCCGGGAACACCTCTCGAAATGGAAATCAGAGTTAACTCCCAAGAAGGTGTCCTCGGACAAAATTGGTCGTAAGCCCGGACGGTACAAGTGGTACGAGATTCAGGATGACGTCGCCTACTATCAGATCTTCGAGTCTCCCAAGATAATCTTCCCTGACATCGCAAAGGGGCCACGCTTCTGCCTAGATACCGAGAGCAACTACCTTGCTAACACGGCTTATTGCTTGGGCACGGGAGATCGATACCTACTGGGCATCTTGAATAGCCGCCTGTTCTGGTTCGCCATCAGCAATATCAGCATTCCATTCGGCATCCGGGCTGGTGAATATCGCTACCGACTCATCTACCAATACATGGAAAAAGTCCCGATCCGCCCGATCAACTTCTCCGCCCCTGCCGACAAGGCCCGGCATGACAAGATGGTGGCGCTGGTCGAGCGCATGTTGGAACTGAACAAGAAAAAGCACTCTGGCACCCTCGCGCCCTCGCAGCTTGAACGTCTCGAGCGCGAAATCGCCTCGACCGACGCTGAAATCGACGAGCTGGTTTGCGAGTTGTACGAGATCACGGACGAGGAGCGAAAGGTCATCGAAGGGCTAGCTGTAGCGGCGCTCTATGAGCGCCGGCTTTTCTTTGCAGGAGGGGCGGCGGTTGCAGAGCCCCGCTACAGCGGAGGACACTTTAGATGCTAAACTGGCTAAACTGGCTGCAAGCGCACTCTGTCGAGGTTCAGGCGATGTGCGCTGTCGTGATTGCGATAGCGACTGTAGTGTATGCTTCCATCACCTGCTGTCTGTGGCGGGCAACGAAGAGGTCTTCGGACGCAGCGAAGAAATCTGCGGACGCAGCGAAGAAATCTGCGGACATGTCGGCAGCGGTGCACCGGCCCTACCTTGGCGTGTCTGTGCTTGAGCGACACAACGACTACAATCAGGACATGTGGGCGATTCGTTACTGCGTGAAGAACTACGGAACGCTCCCTGCCTATGACGTGGGGGCATGGATTGTCATCGATCGCCAGGGACAAGGCTCTTACGGAGAGGGGCCGATGTGCAAGGGCTGCGAGATCCTTCCCCAGGCGGAGCTGGAGGGTTTCCTGCAGATCCGTGTCGACGCAGATACCCGCGCTCGGCTCTGGAGCGGCGACTGGCCCATGATCGCTCGTGTCGAGATCGTGTACCTCGCGCCAGGAGGCGCCCGTTACACCCACGATGCAACATTCGCCTACGACCGGACGACCCAGAATTTTAAGCCACAGCGCTCCGAAACGAAGGGTGACAGCCCGTGCCTTCCATGACCCTGCCGACAAGGCCCGGCACGCCCGGATGGTGGCGCTGGTGGAGCGGATGCTGGAGTTGAACAAACGTAGGGGAGGGCTCGGCCCTCCCGCCACTGGAAAACAAACGGGAGCCCGGAGGGCTCCCCTACCAACGGAGCTTGACCGCGTGGAGCGCGAAATCGCCTCCACCGACGCCGAAATTGACGACCTGGTTTATGAGCTTTACGGCATCACGGACGAGGAGCAGAGGATTATTGAAGCCCCGCAGGGGCGCGAGAATGTGGCCCAGCGCGTGAGCGCTGGGAATGAGAGCGGGAATCGATGACTTTGGAGCAAGCCCCGTCAGGGGCGACAGACAAGTTGCTCGAATGTAGGGGGCCGAGGATTTCTGTCGCCCGCTGACGCGGGCTGAAGAATTACGAAAACGCACGTTTGTTCTGCTTTCCCACGGCTTGCGCCGTGGGCCACATTATTCTGCCCCTGTCGGGGCTGGTGACAAACAAATCTAATTTCGCCGGTTTATTCCTGAGGCTTGCGCCGTGGGCCACATTATTCTGCCCCTGCCGGGGCTCAACCGCATGGCGGCGCTGGTGGAGCGGATGCTGGAACTGAACAAGCGTAGGGGAGGGCTCGGCCCTCCCGCCGCGCGAAAACAAACGGGAGCCCAGAGGGTTCCCCTACCACCGGAACTGGAGCGCCTCGAGCGCGAAATCTCCTCGACCGACCCCGAAATCGACGGCCTGGTTTACGAGTTGTACGGCATCACGGAGGAGGAGGAAAAAATCATCGAGGCCGATTGACCATTCCGCCCCGGCAGGGGCGCGAGAAGGTGGCCCAGCGCTACGGCGCTGGGTTCGCGGCTCCCGTCTCCCCCCAATTTGTCCAAGCCCCGTAGGGGCGGCAGAAAACAACGCGGCAGGAATTCTGTCGCCCCTACCGGGGCTGGGGGCTGTGATAATGGTCCCCTTTCCCACGGCTCACGCCGTGGGCGATCGTCTTTCGGCCCTATGGGCCTTCCTTCGAGCCCCGGCAGGGGCGCGAGAAGGTGGCCCAGCGCCGGAGCGCTGGGAACAAGATGCAAAAGAAAAAAGCTTGCTGAAGAGCCCCGGGAGGGGCGAGAGAAATGGCACACACTTTCACCGATTTGTTGATTCACGCTCTGTTCAGCACGAAGGAGCGCCGCCCACTTCTGGACAACGAACTCAAGCCGCCGCTACTCGCGTACCTTGGGGGTATTGTCAGGAACCTCCGGGGCGAGCCTTTGCTTGTTAACGGCCCCAAGGACCACGTGCATTTGTTGCTCCTGTTGCCTGCCAGCCTGTCGGTCTCGGATTTGATGGAGAAGGTCAAGGGCAGTTCGTCCAGATGGGTGCACGAACGCTGGCCCACTCGCTCGTCCTTCGCGTGGCAGACGGGGTACACAGCTTTCACCGTGAGCCATTCCGACCGGGAAAGGATTAGGAAGTACATCGCCGACCAGGAGGAGCATCACCGACGAGTGACGTTCCAGGAAGAGGTGCTGGCATTTCTGAAAGAGCACGCCATTGCGTATGACCCACGCTTTGTGTTTGAGTGAGCCTACCTGTTCTGTCGCCCCTGCCGGGGCGCTCAAAGGAACCGAACAGAATTCGTTCCTGTTCCCACGGCTTGTGCCGTGGGCCAGCTTCTCTCGCCCCTGCCGGGGCGGTCAAAGGAACCGAACAGAATTCGTTCCTCTTCCCGCGGCTTGGGCCGTGGGCCAGCTTCTCTCGCCCCTGCCGGGGCGGTCAAAGGAACCGAACAGAATTCGTTCCTGTTCCCACGGCTTGGGCCGTGGGCCAGCTTCTCTCGCGCCTGCCGGGGCGGTCAAAGGAACCGAACAGAATTCGTTCCTGTTCCCACGGCTTGGGCCGTGGGCCAGCTTCTCTCGCCCCTGCCGGGGCGGTTGGTGGCGCTGGTCGAGCGGATGTTGGAGTTGAACAAGCAGAAGGCCGTAGCGCCGCCATCTTGGCGGCACATGGATGAGAAAGGCCGGCTGGAAGCCGGCGCTACAGTCATCGGCAAGCCTGCGCCATTGGAACTCGACCGTGTGGAGCGCGAAATCGCCGCGACCGACGCCGCAATCGACGAATTGGTTTACGAGCCCTACGGCATCACGGCGGAAGAGCGGAAGATTATTGAGAACATGTAGCACAGGGCCCGTTTTCTGGCCCGGCGGCCTTTCCAGGCGGCGTGGGCAATCTGCGCGCCGCCCCAATGTGGCGTCGCGCTCGAAGAGCCGCAGGGCTGGACTGCGAGCCTTGCGCTACAGCGGTTCTCCAGATTCTGCTGACAAAGCCCGCGACGACCGCATGTTGGGGCTCGTGAAGCGGATGCTGGAGTTGAACAAACAGAAGCACGTAAGGCCGCCGTCCCAGGGGCAGGGCAGAGGTCGGCAGGATGCGGGCGCTACAGTCATCGGCAAGCTGGTGCCGTCGGAACTTGACCGGCTGGAGCGCGACAACGCCTCGACCGGCCGCGAAATTGATGCCGACGCGAAGCAGCGGTAGGCACTAATTCAAGCGCTCTTGCAGCCTGGGATTAAGCATGGTAGGAGACCTGCGAGGAGGGAAGTTGCTGCGGTGCTAGTCGCTCGGCCGAGCGCGCCACAAACCCTTGCCCTGGCCGGATACCGAGTCTGGAGTGCGGGGCCGCCTGCACCTGGATGCCGCTGCTGGGTTACGACGGCGAGGATAAGAGCGGCGCCCGGGCTTCTTTCACTCTAGTGGGATAGAGAATGAGCCGGCAAAAACCGTTGTCAAGTTGGTAGATCGAATGCGGACATATTGTCCCTGTGAAAGGCCGGCTGTGCTACGCCGGGGAAATGTGGGACGTCCGAGAAAGCCAACTCGAGGCTGGGAAGTCAGGGACGAGGGTTCCGGATCTAGGACCCAGGGGCGATGGCTCCACTCCAGGCGCGCGGCCTCCGAATAGTCCAATGGCTCGATGGTTCGATGGCCTGGTGAAGCAATGGCCCAGTCTCTACATCGTCACGGTGATGGGGACCTTCAGGGTGAAGTCGAGTTTGGTCTCCGCCGGGACGCGCACCTCTTGGCCGCGCGTGCCTGCTTGGACGGCGGTCCCTGCGCCGGCGCCGATGGCGGCGCCGATGGCGGCTCCTTTACCGTGGCCGGCAATAGCGCCGATGAGCGCGCCCAGCGCCGCACCTCCGCCGACGGTCTCAGCCGTGCGCGTGGTGCGGGAGGCTCCCTCCTTGCGGTAGGCGCCACTCTGGACGGCGTAGGTGTTGCTGCCCACGGCCAAGCCCACCAGCTCGAGCGTCAGTTCTGAGCGCCCGGACATCCGGCCGGCGGCGCGAGCCTCGACCAGCCGCACACGCGCGTCCGAGCCGCGCGGAATCACCACGCGCTCGCCAATCACGATGGGCGCGTCCAAGGTGGCAGCGAATTCTTCGCCAGGGCGATTGCGGGTGGAGTCAATGCCGTCAATCATGCGGACGGTCACCACGGTGCCCGCGGGGATAGTGACGTGCTCGAGCTGGCGCACAGGAGGTTCCGCCGGAACTGCGGCTGCGGGCGCGGCGTTGGGCGCAGGAGCAGCCGCTGAGGACGATGGTGGCTCCGTGTACGCGGGCTCAGCGGGCGCGCTTTCTTTGGGGCGACGCGTTGATGCCCGTTCGCGACGTTGCGTGGGCCGGGATGGCTCCGCCGCAGGCGCTGCTACGGCAGCCGGCGCTGGAGCGGTTGTCGCGGCGGCTAGGGCCGATGGTTCTGCAGCTGAAGTTGTAGCTGCGGGCGTGGCCGAAACCGTAAGCTGATTCACCACGCTCTTCACCCCACTCGCTTGTCCAGCCAAGCGTTCCACAGCCGCTTTCTCGAGCTCGGTGGCCACGGCACCTGTCAGGGTCACCACTCCCTTCTGGGACGTGACCCGGATGTCGCGCGTCTTCAGCACGGAGTCTTCAAACAGCTTCGCCTGAATCTCCGTGGCGATGGCCTTGTCGTTCGGAGCCTCGAACACCTTGAGCGCGTTGCACGCGCCGAGGACGAGCGTGCTGGCCACAATCAGAACGGCAATGACGAGTCTAGATTTCAGCATGTTGGTCTCCCGAGGAAGTCAGTCCCGCCTAGTTACACTCGTTGGATTCAACTTCCGGCTGTTGGGATGCACGTTTGCTTCCCAGCCGGACTTCGCGATGCCTCCCCGCGGAACGTCTTTCCTTCGTTGTGGTTGTGATGCCTTGAATTTTCCGGCTCAGTCCCCCGAGCATGTTAGAATTACACGCCTCGGGCACTCGGTGCACACCGCCGCGGTGGGTGCCGGGTGAGTTCGCAGAAGCGCCGCGTCCTTGCGCAGCCAGGAAATGCGGAAAGTCGCGTGGAAAGCATCTCACTGAGTGTCGTCATTCCAGTGTACAACGAAGCGGAGAACGTTCGTCCGCTCGGCGAGCGGTTGAAATCTGCGCTTCGTGATTGGCCCGGGGAATTAGAGATCCTCTTCGTGGATGACGGCAGCACGGACCAGACGTTGGAACTTCTGAAGCGAGCTCAGGAGAGCGACCCACGAATCCGGATCGCCCACTTCCGGCGAAACCTGGGCCAGACCGCGGCGATGGCGGCAGGGTTTCGGCTGGCGCGAGGGCGGGCCGTGGTCACGCTGGATGGCGATCTGCAAAACGATCCCGCGGAGATCCCGCGCTTGGCGGAGATGTTGAAAGACTGGGACGCCGTCTGCGGCATCCGCGTGCGGCGGCAGGACAGTTGGTGGAAGCGACTTTCCTCGCGCATCGGCAACGGCTTTCGAAACTGGGTTACGGGCGACGACATCGTTGATACGGGGTGTACGCTCAAAGCTTACCGGCGGGAATGCCTGGAGCGGCTGGAGCTCTACCAAGGCATGCATCGCTTCCTGCCTACCCTGCTCAAGATGCGCGGCTACCGCGTAATCCAGGTGCCGGTGAGCCATCATCCGCGCCGGGGCGGAAAGACCAAGTACGGCACGTGGGGCAGACTGAAGAAAGGCTTTGTGGATGTCTGGGCCGTGCGCTGGATGAAGAAGAATCGGATTGACTACGAGGCGGTCCTTGAAACCGTGGAAGGGTCTGGCGAGACCCCCGCCGCGGTAGTCTCCGAGGAAGCGAAGGAGCGCACGCCCGTGTAGGGGCGGTCGCTGGCTGCCAGGTCGCGGTGCTCTTAGCCTAGCCGAACGGGGTCGCTGAGCGCCGCCCATGTTTGCAGCGGCTTTCTTGCAGCCCTCCGCGGATGCAGCCCGGTGCGGCGGACGTCAAGTCTCCGGCGCGTTCGTCGCCGGGAGTCTCGTTCCGGAGTCAGTTCAAACTCTTGGCCACCGATCAACCTCCTCAATTGATCCCGTGCGATGCGAAGGGTCTCGCTTCGGTCTCATCCCCCGCACACCACATTCTGTTCTTGCTCGTGGTAGCGGGGTGCCTGTTCTTCGCGGGGCTTGGAAGGCTGCCCTTGCTTGAGCCGGATGAGGGCCGCAACGCCGAGGTGGCGCGCGAGATGCTCGCCTCAGGCGACTGGATTACTCCGCATTTCAATACCTTCCCATATCTCGACAAGCCCGCGGTTTACTTCTGGCTGGTCGCTACTTCTCTTAAGCTGGGAGGGATTTCGGAGTGGGCGGCGCGCGCGCCCTCAGCTCTGATGGCCCTCGCCACCCTGCTCCTCGTCTGGTTCCTCGCGCGGAGGATGCTCGGTGATTCCGCAGGGCTGCGCGCGGGAATAATCCTGGCCACCTGTCCGTTGGTCATGGCATTTTCCCGCCTGGTCATCTTCGACATGACGCTCGCTTTTCTCGTAACCCTTGCCATGACCAGCTTCTGGCTCGCGGAGACGGCGGACTTCCGCAGCGCCTGGCTCGACGTGTTCCTGTTCGCGGCCATGGGCGTGGCCACCATCACCAAAGGCCCGGTAGGATTTCTCTTGCCGCTCCTTTCTATCCTGGCCTACGAGGCTGTGCGCCGCAGGCTAGGCGACCTGAAGCGCCTGCGCTGGGGGCTGGGCGTGGCGGTGTTCCTGGCTGTCGTGTTACCGTGGTTCATCGCTGTCTCGCTGCGAAATCCTGACTTCCCGCACTATGCGCTCTGGCAAGAAAGTCTCAAGAGGTTTGCCACGGGGAACGCGCACCGGAGCGGAAGTCTTTTCTATTATGTTCCCGTTTATCTGGTGGGCTTCTTCCCTTGGAGTCTGTTTCTGCTTTTTGCGGGATGGAATCGCCTGAAGCGCTGGAGAGAACTGAAGCTGGAAGGCAACCGCTCTGTCGTTTTCCTTCTGGTCTGGACGGGTGTGATCTTCGTGTTCTTTACGATTTCCCAGTCCAAGCTTCCCGGCTATTTCCTTCCGGCAACCATTCCGCTGAGCATTCTGATGGCGCAGGCTTGGAGGGAAGTGGAATCGAAGGCAGCGACCAAGCCGCCCGACTGGCTGACGGCGGGCTTCGCGGCTTTGTTGGGAGTGGGTCTCCTGGTAGCGCTGGCTTCTCAGCCCTGGGTACTCGCCTCGACCAAGTTGCGCATGGCCAGGAAGCTCTACCCGTCCTTCATGGTGCTGATCAAGCCGATGCTGCTGTACACGGGGTTGATCCTGGCTGCTCTGGCTGTCCTCGGTCGCAACCTGGCGGCGCGAGCACGCGCAACGTTCCTTGCCGTGACCACCTTCTCTCTTCTGGCCTTGACGATGCCGCTCCTGGTGGTGCGCTGGCTGGCCCCCATCAAGACCTATGCGACCACCAGTTCGAGCCGCCGGCTGGCAGAGACGCTTCGGGCTGGTTCGGAAAAGGATCTGCCGATCTATGGCTTCTACTACTTCCGCACCAGCCTACCCTTTTATCTCGGGCGGCCGGTGGGGCTAGTGTCAACCGACGGAGATGAGATGACCAGCAACTACGTGGTGTGGCGCTTGCGGCAAGCGCGGCGGCGAGAAGCGCAAGGGACTGAGACCGCCCCCTCCGTAGCGGGCCCTTGCACCCAGCCAGGCCTTGAGCGAGCCGGTCCACAGGGCCGGCTACTGCTGGACGTCCCCGAGCTGCGCGCCCTTGCCCAGTCGTCGCCTCAGCCCTGGTTGGTTATGGTACGCAACACGCATGTAGGGAATCTGGCGAAGACGCTGGAACGCATCGAGCCTCTCTGGAACGAATGGGAGTATTCCATCTGGAAAATTCCGGCGGGAAGTACAGAGCGCGTGCCAAGTGCCAAGGACCAGGCGCCGGAGTAAGGACGGCGGCCTGGAACTCAAAATCTGGAACCTGAAATTTGAAATCTCCCATCTGAAACCTGAAGCCTGGCACCTGACACCTGTAACCTGGTTTTTCTATGTGCGGCATTTGTGGGATTTTCAACCTGAAGCTCGAGCCAGCGGCCCATCGCGAGCGTATCGATCAGATGTCCGCCCGCCTTCAGCACCGCGGGCCTGACAGTCACGGCAAATTTGAACTCCCCTACCTCGCCCTGGCTATTTGCCGGCTGAGCGTTATCGATCTGGAGACGGGCGACCAGCCGCTTTCGAATGAGCCGGGCGACGTCACGCTGGTTTTCAACGGCGAAATCTACAATTACCGCGAGCTCAGGCAACAACTCCTGGAGCGTGGCCACCGCTTCAAGACCCATGCGGACGGTGAGGTCATCGCGCACCTTTACGAGGAACGGGGTCCGGATTTTGTGCGCGAGCTGAACGGGATGTTTGCCATCGCGCTCTGGGATGACCGCACGAAGCGGCTGGTGCTGGCGCGCGACCGCGCCGGCGAAAAACCGCTCTTTTACTGGTGCCGCGACCACACGCTCGTCTTCGCTTCCGAAATCAAGGCGCTGCTGGAATATCCAGGCATCAGTCGGACTATCGACCCGACGGCGCTCCTCCAGTATTTCTTCTACGGTTACTTTCCGACACCGCGCAGCGTTTACGCGGAGATCCGAAAGTTGCCCGCTGCGCATCGGATGGTGGTTGAGCGCGGGGAGATGCACATCGACGGGTATTGGCGGCTCCAGGACCACTTGCGCCCACCGGGTCGGCCCCGCGTGACAGTGCGAGAGCAGCAAGCGCTCGTAGAAGAACTCTCCACGCGGGTCCGGGAAGCCTCGGAATCGCGCCTGGTAAGCGACGTCCCGCTGGGCGTGTTCCTAAGCGGGGGCATTGACTCCTCCAGCATCGTCGCCCACATGAGCGACCTCACTCCGGGGAACGTCAACACGTTTTCCATCGCGTTTACCCAGAGAACGTTCAACGAGGAGCCGTATGCAAATTTCGTGGCGCGGCACTTCCACACGCAGCACCACGTGGTGACGGCCGACGAAGCGAGTATGCATCAGGCGCTGCTCTTCCTGGCTGACCACCTCGACGAACCGCTTGCTGACCCCGCCGTGATCCCCACTTACCTGCTCTCGCAGTTTGCACGCCAGCGCATCAAAGTGGCACTGAGCGGAGAGGGCAGCGACGAACTCTTCGGCGGCTATCCCACCTACCTTGGCGCGCGGCTCGCGGAGTATTACCTACGCCTGCCGCGGTTCCTGCGCCGCCAGTTTTTCGACCGACTCCAACGCCTGCTTCCCGTCTCCTCCACGGCAGTACCCAAGGGATTGTTCCTCCGCCGCTTCCTCAGCCACGCCGAGAAACCCCCGGCCCAACGACACCATGTTTGGTTCGGGATGTTCACCCCCGCGGAACTTGGCCAGCTTTTCTCGCGAGAGTGGCAAGGCTCCCAGCCACCGAGCCAGGACATCTTCCTGCCGCTGGAACGCGTGCTGGAGGGTGCACGCTTCGAGGAAACCGTCTCCGAGATGCAGTACCTGGATTTCCGCATGTACCTCGAAGACAACCTGCTGGTGAAGGTCGACCGCGCCAGCATGGCGTGCTCGCTTGAGCTGCGGACGCCGTACCTCGACCACCGCCTGATAGAATTTGCCGCGGGCATACCCGCCGAGCTGAAGGTGCGACGCTTCCAGCTCAAGTGGCTCCTCAAGAAAGCGGCAGAGAAGTGGCTGCCGCACAAGATCGTGTACCGGCAGAAGCGCGGGTTCTCTGTGCCCATCGCCAGCTGGATGCGGGAGGAATTGCGTCCGCTGCTAGACGAAACCCTCGGCGAAGAGAAGCTCAAGCGCCAAGGGCTCTTCAACGTCCCGTTTGTCCGCCGGCTGATGCAGGAACATTGGGCGAGGAGCGCGGACAACCGAAAAACGCTCTGGACGCTTCTCTGCTTCCAACTCTGGTATGACCGGTGGTTCAGGAGCTAGGATTCAGGATCTAGGATCTGGGAGGAGCAGACAATGCGAGGGCACAGGGATTTGCTTGTGTGGCAGAAGGCCATGGATTTGGTGACTTCCGTTTACCGGCTCACCAAGGCATTTCCCAAGAGCGAGGTTTACGGACTGGCAAATCAGATGCAGAGGGCGGCACTATCCATTCCGTCGAACATCGCAGAAGGACACGCCTTGAAACAGACCCAAGCTTACGCGAGGCACCTCGCGATAGCCAGTGGGTCGCTGGCGGAACTGGAAACCCAACTTGAGATCGCACAGCGCTTGGGTTACTTAACTTCGGAAAGCAAATCAGTCTGCGAGCAAGCCAGCGAAGTGGGTCGAATGCTGGCTGGCCTCCGCAGAAGCCTGCTGCCCTAGATCCTGAATCCTAGATCCTGGATCCTTGCGCAAGCCCATGCGACGCAAAGTTCTCAAAGCGAAATCGCACCTCAAAACCTCCGGGCCGCCAGGGAAGGACGCATTCCGGCCCAAGGAGCGGGCTGTCATCCAACGCTACCAGACGCCGCGGCAGGTGCAAGCGTTCCTGCGCGCCTTGCCTTACAACTGGGAAAGGAAAGGAGAGACGCTGTGGAGCTTCCGCGAGGTCGTGCGGCGCTGGAGCGCCCACTGCCTGGAAGGGGCTCTCACCGCCGCCACCATCCTGGAGCAGCACGGCTACCCGCCGCTGCTGTTGGATCTCGAGTCTCAGGATAATCTCGATCACGTCCTCTTCCTGTTTCGCCAGCACGGTTGCTGGGGAACGGTGGCGAGGTCGCGCGATGCGGGGTTGCACGGGCGCAAGCCCGTCTTCCGAACGCTCCGGCAACTGGTGATGAGCTACGTGGACCCTTACGTGGACGGCTCCGGGCGGATCACTGGGTATGGCGTCGCCGACTTGCGGACATTGGTGAAAGGTGACTGGCGCCTGTCGCAAAGAAATATTTGGGAGGTGGAACGAGCACTCATCAAGATGCCGCACAAGAAGCTCAAGACCTCTGACCGCCGATACCAGGCGATGCTGCGCAAATACCAAGCCTATCGGAAGAAACACCCTTCGGGCCCTGTCACGTTTTATTCCAACAAGCGCCAGTGGATGTGACAAAGGCAGGAACTAGGATTCAGGATCTGGGATCTAGGAATCAAGAACGAGCCTCCCGGCTGTGCCGCTGGGCCCCAGATCCTGGCGGTATAATACATGCGGAGGCGGGCCATGCACTGCGAGGGATTTTCCTTCGGCGCAATCCGTATTGATGGCGTCACTTATGAGCATGATGTGGTGATCGACCGCGGGGAAGTCAGCAAGCGGAAGAAGAAGTCTTCCAAGAAATTCCGCGACGAGTTTGGGCACACGCCACTGTCCGTAGAAGAGAATATACCGTGGAAGTGCCGGCGCCTGCTCGTCGGCACGGGCGCGAATGGTGCTTTGCCGGTGATGGATGAGGTGAAGCGGGAAGCGGAGCGCCGCAAGATCGAACTACTGATCCTACCCACCCGGAAGGCCATCGAGACTCTGAACCAGGAACCAGAAGACACCAACGCCATCCTGCACATTACGTGCTAAGGAGTCCTTTCCTCGGGGTGGGTGGTGAGGGGAAACCTCGCGCTATCGTTCCAAAGCGGAGATCAGCAGAGAAGCTTTGCGCGCGAGGTTGAGGGCGCGTTGGAGATCGCCTTGTTCCAGAGCGCGACCAGATTGAGCGAAAAAGGTGCGCGCATCCTCAAGCGTTTTGCGGTTGGCATTGGACAGATTCGCCGGCTTGAGTCGGGCGAGTCGCTGGCGGACGTCTTCCTGCAAGCGTTGGATCTCGCCTCGCACCGTGGATTCCTCTGCTGAGCTTTCGCGCGGTTCGAGTGCGGGGACTTCCACAGGGGGTTCGGGAGGTTCAGGCACGGCCTCGACGGTGGCAGGTGGCGGCTCGGTCCGTGGCGGCCGGCGGCGCGGGCGTGTGGGCCGGTCGGTGGTAGGTTGGGGCGGAGAAAGTTCCGCAGGCTCGGGTGGAGCGGGCTCTTCAATCACCATCGGTGGCGGGGGTTCAGCCGAGGTTGACGTCGCCGCCGGCGGCGGCGCGGGGACGTACACGATGCGCGCGGGTGGTTGCCGCTTTGGACACCCGCCGACCAACAACGCCAGACCACAGACTGAGGACAGGGCTTCGCGCCGCACAGCATCTTGATTTTACCATCTACCCCGGCCAACGCGCGGAATTCGGGACTCGGGGCCAGTCGGTAGGAGAGCGCTTTGCGCTCCCGGTCTTTGCCTTTGGGTTCGGGAGCCCGGAGGGCTCCTCTACCTAATCATTTCGCCCTTGGTTTCGCGGGCGAACAGTAGCACGATGAGCCCGAGGAGGTAGATCACAGCGATAGAGCTGGCGGCGCGGGCGAACGTCCCGAGCTGCACCACCAAGTATCCGGTCAGGAACGGTCCACCGGCGGCCAGGATGCGGCCGGCATTGAAGCAGAATCCGGAGCCCGTAGCCCGGATCCGTGTGGGAAAGATCTCGGGAAGGTAGACAGGGAACCCGCTGAATATGCCGTTAGAGAAGAATCCCAGCAGGGGCAGCAGCCACAGGACCACGGCGTAAGAGGACGGCACGAGGAAAGCCGCGGGGAGGGCTATCCCTGAACCCACCAGCATCAGTAGGAAGGCGCCGCGCCTGCCCCACCACTCGGCGAGCAGCGGGAAAACCAGGTAACCCAGGATAGCTCCCGTATTGAGGCTCATGACGGCGTAGCTCACCCGTCGGGCCATCGCCACCCCACCGAGATGCTGAGGACCGAGCAGCTCGTGGATCAGGGAGGGTGTCCAATTGGTCGCGCCCCAGAGGCCGAAGACCGCCACGAAGGCCAGGGCAGAACCTACCAGCGTGTCGCGGCGGATTCCCGGGGAGAAAAGTTCCAGGAGCGTGAGGCGGTGCGAGGCTTGGCCCTGCTCGCCATCATGCACGCGGACCCACTTCTCGGGCTCGCGGACTTTGAGGCGGGCGAGAAGGGCGACCAATGCGGGAACCAGGCCGACGAAGAACATCACCCGCCAGCTGTATGAAGAAAGCAAGAGGTTGATTCCGGCGGCCAAGAAGAAGCCTACTCCCCAGGCGGACTGCAACAGGCCCGCCCCTTTCACCCGCAGAGATTCCGGCCACGCCTCCGCCACCAGGGTTGCTCCGGCTGCCCATTCGCCGCCCACACCGAGAGCCGTCAAAAAACGGTAGATAGCGAGTTGCCACCACGAATGCGAGAAACCCGCCAGGGCGGTAAAAACCGCATAAATGAGAATCGTTATCACCAGGACGCGTGCCCGCCCCAGGTAGTCCGCCAAAATTCCAAACACCACGCCCCCCAGGGCCCAGCCGACTACGAAGATGGAGAAAATGATGCCGCCGTACCACCCGATGTTTTCGGGTACGCCGCGGGTTCCCAGCAGCTCTTTTACCGCGGGAGTCATCACCTGTGCGTAGATTGTGGCGTCCATCGAATCAAAGACCCAGCCGAGCCACGCTACCAGCAGGACAAGCCATTGATACCCGGAAAGTTCCTTCCAGGGAGACACGGGAGGCCGGGCAGGCGCGGAAGCGGCTCGCGAGGTCATCGGCGTCCACCGGAAGCGCTGGACAGGCGCCACACGGCCTCCAGGGAAGGGAAGCGGGAAGCGACAAAGCGCATGCCAAAGGCCTGGAGGAGGACTTGGCCTGGCATTCCAACCACGCTTAAAAGCAGAAGGATTAAACCGCTGAGCACCATCAGCGCTACCAGAGCCAGGATGATGGTTAGCGGATTCCAGACCCAGGCTACCCCCACCAACCGCAGCCCTAGGACTACCAGCGCCCCAGAGATGATCGCCCCCGAGAAAACGCCGACCAAGACCGGGAAGAGGAAAAACAAGACGGCAACCCCCACCCCGATCGACACTGCGAACCGCAGCAACGTGTAAGCCACCAGGGAGCCCAGGTCGCGGCGCAGTGTCTTCCAGACCTTGCTCCACGTGGCGGGCAGAGACAAGCGCTCGGCGTACATCAAGGGAACGACCAAGTCGTCAGTGAGAGCGATCAACAAGGCCACTGCAAGTCCGACTAGGGTGACCGCGGCAAGAATGGCCAGCAAGATCAGTGAAACGACTAGGAGATGGCTCCCCTCGGCTGTGGCGGACCGGAGGTAAGGAAACGCCGCGACGACAGCGGCGGAGAAAATCGCGCCCAAAACCGCCAGGGTGCCTAGCAGCCAGAAGAAATAGGATTGCCCTAGTGGTCTGACGGCGGTCCAAGCCGCGCCGGGAGACACTTCCTGCTTCACCAGAGAGTCTACCAGGACAAACCGGAAGACAGAGCGCAGGTAAAGCAAGGCCAGCCCCAGGCTGAGGCCCAACGCTATGGCCAGGGTGATCAACCAGAGGTTTTGGGCGGCGTACTGCCGCACCTGGAGGAACAGATCGCTGAGCCGGATTTCGCCGGGGAGGGAACTCAGGCTCCAGTGGAACGCGGCGGTGGGCGTGCCTCCCCCGAGGAATAGGCACACCACGCTGAGCTTGATCCAGCGTCGGCCATCAAAGGGCCGAAACAGAAGTTGGACCGTGTCCTCGAAGGCGGAGGAGAGCGCCTCGACAGGTGAAAGGCCGAGCGCCCTGCGCCTCGGAAAGCGGGTGGGTGACGCAACCCGGGGGGCAAAGGGCTGGGCGCTCAAGCCGTCCTCTCCTTGGGGAGAGTCCAACGCGCTCCGCCCGGGCGACGGATCTGCTCATTCCGCCTCGAAGGAATCATGGGCCGAATCTCAGCAACCCCCACACCTGGGGTCCGCGATCCTGAGAGAGCGCCAGGTTGCGCCAATCCATTCTCTGGCCCTTGCGGGGACATCAAGCAGGTCCACGGTGGCATCAATGTGCCGCTTTTGCAGTTCCCACCGCCGCAACTTGGTCGTGGAAGACCCGCCGCCACTCATCCCGCTTCGCCAGCACAAAGTGCTTCGCTTCTTCCAGTGACCTGAAAACCCGTTCCCCTTTGATAAGGTTGCAGGGCTGGCAGGCGGTCACCAGGTTATCCATACTCCGGGACCCACCCTTGGCGTGGGGATGGACGTGGTCGATCGTCAAGGTCAGCCAATTCTCAAAACGGTGTAGTCCATCCAAGCCGCAGTATTGACACTTGAAGTGGTCCCTCCTGAACACCTTCATCGCTTCCTCGCGCGTCATGCGGCGAGGAGGCCCAAAGAGACACATCTTCAGTCGCTTGAAGGCCATGGTTCCTCCTTCAGAGGCGTGACGGGGACACGTGCGGACCGCCTCCAATGCTGTCGTTCCCAGGCCGGGAAGCGCTGCCGCTGAGCCGTCACTGCGACCCGGGTGGAAGCCAGCCTCCCCTGTGTCCGCGGCGCGCGCCTATCTTAACGCGATCGAAGTGGATTTGGTAGCCAGGTGCGCCGAGTAGCCGTCACAAACGCCGACTTGGGAGGGTGTTCCCAACCAAGGCATCGACCATGCAAAGGGAGGTTCTTTTTCCCGTTCCGCCCATCAGGCCGCCTTTAGGAGGCTGAAGGCGCGGGAAAATTACCTTCCCGACTTTCTTTTTTACAGGACCAATTTATACTTGACAAGTAAACAAGGGGGGGTAACGTTCCAGGGTAGGATTCAGACTCATCCCACAACCTGAAGGAGGACGCCATGAGAGCTCCGCGAATTTTCCTCCTCTTCCTCGGCTTGGTATTAGCAACATCGTATCTCCTGGAACGCAAAACAAACCTCTCCCGCGCGCAGACACAGCAAAGTGGCGCGACTCCGTGTTGTGGCCAGCCGGACGAGACAGCGCCCCGCGAGATTGATTTTCCTTACTATTCGCTTCGCGACGGATTCAACTCGACTCTGTTACTGGTCAATGATTCTCCCAAGCCGCTCGATTTGGTCTTGGCGGTCCACAGCGCCTCGGGCCAAACCGTTCTGGTGCCGACGATGACCATTCAGCCCCAACAGAAGCTCCCGATCGATCTTCGAAACCTTCTGACGCAACTGGCCGCTGACACCGCTGGTGATTTTGGGGAAGGCAGCCTGGCCATCCAGCTTAAAACTTCCACAATGCCCTTAGGGGCTAGCCTAACGGTTTCCGACCCCGCAGGGAGAATGGTCTTACAACCGAACATGGTTAACAAGTCCCCCGGGCTGACCCACCTGCCCAGAGAACTCCACGGGCTCTGGTGGGGGATTGGCGGACCCCGAGATGCCAGGATCATGGTATCTAACACCTCCGCCAAGGCTGTACTGGCGGACGTCCACCTCGATTTTCTGGGCGAGCAGCACGCGAGCGCACCGCTCAGTTTTCAGCCGCATGAAACGAAGGTGCTGTCCATCTCGGCTCTGCTGGCGGGCTCTGGATTGAGCCCGGCAGGAGCCACTAACGGTGGCATCAGCATTGTGCCACGGGGAGGAGAGCCTGCCCTGATAGCCCAGGGCACCATCGGCGACCCCATGACGGGCTTCTCGGCTGCGATCAATTTTCCGCCTGCTCAACTACCACAAGCCAGTGCCCTGCACGCGAGTGGCGTGCCCATCGGCACTCCAACGCCTGACTCGCCCTTCGCTGGTCTGGGGACTTTCTTCCCTCATGTCATTGTGCGCAACCTGAGCCCCACGCCGCAGACCGTTGCGATCACTGTGGAGTATCCAGGCGAAGCGGGAACAGAGGAGACCATCCTCCCACCGTGGCAGATTGCCGCGTACTCGACCCACGTCATCCCCCTCGAGCCCGTATTCAGCGAGCTCCCCCTTCCTTTGCCGTTCTGTTCCATCCGCATCCAACACAGTGGTCCCCCGGGCTCTGCCATCGCGGAAGTCGCGAGTGTCGAAATCGGGGGGGACATGGTGATCAGCAGTCATGTTGTGAGCGAAGATGACCCCTGGGCGGGGTCCGGCTCCTACCTGTGGCAGCTTGGGGAGGGCAGGGAATCCGTTCTCTTCCTGACCAACATCGGTGATCGGGAAGTTGCCATCGGATTCCGCGTACAGGCCGAGGGCGTAGCGTTCTTCCTGACGAACTTTCGCCTGGAACCCCATGAAACGCGCGCCATCAATCTCCGTGAGCTGCGCGATCAACAGGAAGCCGATTTCCTGGGCAACGTTATCCCGGCCCAAGCAACGCAGGGCAGTGTGGCGTGGATTCGAGCAGATCTGGTCCCTGTGATGGGGGCGCTCCTTATGCTCGACGGGCGCAGCTCGGCAGCAGACGTGTCTCCCTCCTATTCCTGCAATTGTCCGTGTAGCTTCACGGGAACTGTCCGGGTAATCAACCCCAACGCGACGACAACGAGATACATGGTGTACGTCGGTGAAAGCAAGAATTTTGGGGCGCAGGCGTACATGACCGACTGTGGCGTGAGCTACTTTTGGTTAAACGTGACCAGCGACTCAAGAACCAATTGGTCGTCCCAATGGAGCGGCATCGCTTCTGTCAACAATTCCACATCGAAAGGACGGGTCACCGGCAATGCGCCTGGAGAGACCACTATTAAGGCGGTGCACACGGGAAAGGACTTTTTGTCGTCCCTATTCTGCTCCCCGAAGGATAAGACGGGGACAGGCACGATCAACGTTCAGGTCAATAACAAATGCTACGATGTGCGGGATCAAATCACGGAAGAATACCGTACGTACGACGTCGGGTGGTTTCCGGTTTGCAGCTACTACACGCAGACCGCGCACAGCTACTACTTTTCTTTCGGCGAGTTCAATACCGGAAATTACTCCTGGGCCCTTGTGAAGCGGCCCCTGGTCATTGCGGCGAGCAGCGGCTACGGGCTGGACAGATGGCGAGAGCTGTACGGTGGCCCACGCATAATAAATAGTGCGTACCGCAATCCGGTGCGCAATGCCAGTGTGGGGGGTAAACGGGACAGCCGGCATCAGCATGGCGACGCCGTGGATTTGCGTAACCAAACAGGGACTGCTGCTGAGTGGGATAGCATGTATAGGACAGCCGGGGACGCAGGCGCAGACTATAGGGAGCCGGTGTCAGACAGTGGTCTCGGCCATGTCCACGCAGACTGGCGATACCATAACCCAGAGGACTACGCGCAATAGAGCTGCTTTTCTCAGAGGAGGAGGCCATGGAGGATTGGCGTGTGAAGCGGGGGTGGTTCCTCATCATGGTGCTGGCGGCTTCGGCGCCCGGCGTGGGCCGCAGCAGCCAGGAAGCTCCGCCAGAGGTGCAAGAGCTCAAAGCCGTCCTGAGGCAGTTCAAGGCTCCTGAGTGGAAGACCCGTAGGGACGCCTTCCACGGTCTCCTCCGCTTGGGATCCGGCGATGTATCTTATATTCCTCGGCCTCTGGCTGAACTGCTCGGCAAATATCCTGATCAGGCCGACGAGATCAAGGGTGGGCTCATCCAGTTGCTGGAAAAAGAAAACTCGATGGTCCAGAACTTTGCCAAAGAGGGCCAAAGGTTCGGCGAGGACTATTCCAATTACTATGGGGACGTGATCGCCGCCGTCTCGACCCTCAAAGACACGCGCTCAATCAACGCTCTCGTCGGTGCTATTGCGACTGGCGGCATGGCTGCACGAGGCTTGGCTGAACTTGGACCGGCCTCCATAGATCCGGTGTTGCGGGCGGCCGCCAATGGTGACCCCCTGGTGCGAAGTTCGGCTCTCCAAGTGCTCATAGTGATCGTGAGAACCGCCCCTGGCGATGCGTCGACCGATCGTGCCCGTCGTCTAAGAATCAAGGAGACTCTCTTGCGTAGCGCCACAGACCCCGATCCATCGGTCCGGATGTCTGCCGCAACTGGGCTTGCGGCCCTCGGCGATCCCGACGGAGTGCCGGTCCTAGAAAGACTAGCGGAACACGACCCATTCTTCCTACCAGGCCAGGCGGAGGGAGGCAAGGACCTCTACGTGGTGCGGAATATTGCCAACAGGGCGCTCTCAGAGCTCAAACCGAAGCTGAAGAAAGAATGATGGGTCCACGCGACACGGGTGGCGCATAGTCGCGGCGGCGACCGCTCTTCATGCCACGGGCGTGCCCGTCGGCAAGCGCCGGGCACACTGGCCTTCTGCCGGCCCGGGCCACGCTCACGCGGACTGGCGCTGCCATAACCCAGAGGACTACGCGCAATAGAGCTGCTTTTCTCAGAGGAGGAGGCCATGGGGGACTGGCGTGTGAAGCGGGGGTGGTTCCTCATCATGGTGCTGGCGGCTTCGGCGCCCGGCGTGGGCCGCAGCAGCCAGGAAGCTCCGCCAGAGGTGGGGGAGCTCAAAGCCGTCTTGGAGGAGTTCAAGGCTCCCGAGTGGAAGACCCGCGCAGAGGCCTTCTACCAGCTCATAAGGCTGGGTG
>Ga0315280_10000288_pt1 | contig 94465 bp, 74 predicted proteins | sample YL17G06_40_MG_FD_203697 | JGI IMG/M metagenome (GOLD analysis project Ga0315280, IMG submission 203697) | Sediment microbial communities from Yellowstone Lake, YNP, Wyoming, USA - YL17G06_40 | ecosystem: Environmental > Aquatic > Freshwater > Lake > Sediment | place: USA: Wyoming | collected...
GACCGCCCGCTGTGGGAGGTGTACTCGAAGTGCATCCACTGCGGGCTGTGCCTGAACCATTGCCCGACGTACCGTGAGCTGGGCGTGGAGATGGACTCGCCGCGCGGCCGCATCTACCAGATGGCGCTGGTGGATGAAGGGCGGCTGCCGCTGGCGGAGCGCTTCGTGCGCCACATCGATCTGTGCCTGGCCTGCCGCGCCTGCGAGACCGCCTGCCCCTCGGGCGTCCACTACGGGAGGCTGGTGGAGGCGGCGCGGGCCCAGATCGAGCAGCATTATCGACGGCCGCTCGCCGCCCGGCTGGCCCGCCGCGTTTTCTTTGACTGCCTGCTGGTCAGCCCGCCGCTGTTGAGGTTGGCGGGCTGGCTGCTGTGGCTGTACCAGGCCTCGGGCGTGCAGAAGATGGCGCGGCGCTCGGGTTTGCTCGACCTGCTGGGTCTGGCGGGCATCGAGGCGCTGGCGCCCGAGTCGCAGCCGCCGTTCTTTTTCTCGCAGCTTGGCAAGACATATTCGGCGGTAGGGGAGCGCCGCTACCGAGTGGCCTTTTTCGCCGGCTGCATCGCCAACGTGAGCTTCGCGCGGCTGAACGAGGCCAGCGTCCGCGTGCTGGCCGCCAACGGCTGCGAGGTGGTGATTCCGGCAAGCCAGGGCTGCTGCGGCGCCCTGCACGTCCACGGAGGAAGGCGCGAGGAAGCGCGCCGGCTGGCTCGCCGCAACCTCGACGCCTTTCTGGCCGAGCCGTTCGACGCCATCATCAGCAACGCCGCCGGCTGCGGCTCGACGCTGAAGGAGTACGGTGAGCTGTTGGACGGCGACGGGCGCGACGCGGAGCGGGCACGCCTGTTCGTCTCCAAGACGAAGGACATCACCGAGTTTCTGGCGGAAATCGGACTGGTGCAGAGGCTGGGCGCCGTGGCCGCCCGCGCCACCTACCAGGATTCCTGCCACCTGGGGCACGCCCAGCGCGTCCGGGCGGCCCCCCGCGAGCTGATTCGCAGCGTGCCCGGCATCGAGTTCCAGGAACTGCCGCTGGCCGACATTTGCTGCGGCAGCGCCGGAATTTACAATGTCGTGCATAACGAGCTGTCCATGTCCCTGCTGAAAAAGAAGATGGAGGTCATTGCCGCCACCGGCGCCGGCTTGGTGCTCACCGCCAATCCCGGCTGCCTGCTGCAGCTTCGTGCCGGTGTGGCTCAATGGGGGAACGGACAGCGCGTGCTTCACGTTGTTGAATTGCTGGACGAAAGCCTCCGCGCGATGTAGGGGCGGCCCTTGTGGTCGCCCTCCGCGGTGTGATGTAGCGGCGGCCTTCAGGTCGCCATTAGTCGGCTGGTTCTTATGAAAGCTAAAGTTTTCGTGGCGCTGAAGAAGACGGTTCTGGATCCGCAGGGGAAAACCATCCTGGCGGCCCTGCGGGACCTGGGCTATGCGGACATCGCCGATGTCCGCCAGGGCAAATTCTTCGAGATCGGCCTGAGCGACGTCCTGGGCGCAGAACAGGCGCGCGAGCAGATCGAGCGCATCGCCCGCGACGTGCTCACCAATCCGGTCATCGAAGAGTTTTCGTACCAGATGGAGCCATGAGAAGAAGGTCCAAGGGTCGCAGGACCTTTGGACCCTTGGACTCTTGGACCTAGAAATTTATGTGCGGCATTGTGGGCTATGTCGGTTACAAGCCGGCCGTGCCGGTGATCATCGACGGCCTGCGGCGGCTCGAGTATCGCGGATATGACTCGGCCGGCGTGGCTGTCGTGGGACCGGCCGCCGGGCTGCAGATCCGCCGCGCCGAAGGAAAGCTGCGCAACCTGGAAGAAGCGATCCGGCTGAACCCGCTGGAGGGCAGCTATGGCATCGGGCACACCCGCTGGGCGACACACGGCCGCCCCACCGAGGAGAACGCCCACCCGCACCGCGACTGCCGGGGCGATATCGTGGTGGTGCATAACGGCATCATCGAGAACTACCTGGCGCTGAAGAAGCAACTGGCGAGCGAGGGCCACGTCTTCGTTACCGAGACCGATACCGAGGTCATCGCCCACCTCATTGAGAAGTACCAAAACGGCAAGCTGGAGGAGGCGGTGCGCAAGGCCGTGGTCGAGCTGGGCGGCATCTACGCCATCGCCGTGCTATCGCGGCGCGATCCGGACAAGATCGTGGCCGTGCGCAACGGCCCGCCCGCCGTGATTGGCCTGGGCCGGGACGAATACTTCGTCGCTTCCGACCTCCCGGCCATCCTGCACCACACCCGCGACGTCTTCTTTCTGGCCGACGGCGACATAGCGGTGATCACGCCCCGCGGTGTGCACCTGGCCGATTTCCACGGCCGCCCGGTGACCCGCGCGGTGCAGCACATCACCTGGGACCCCATCATGGCCGAAAAGGGCGGCTACAAGCACTTCATGCTCAAGGAAATCTTCGAGCAGCCGCGGGCCGTGCGCGACACCACGCTGGGCCGCATCAGCGTGGACACCGGCCGCGTCTTCCTCGACGAAATGCAGTTGAGCGACGACGATTTCCGCAGCGTCCGGCAAGTGAAGATGGTGGGCTGCGGCACAAGCTGGCATGCCGCCCTGGCCGGCAAGTTCATGATGGAGAAGCTGGCGCGGCTGCCAGTCGAGGTGGATTACGGCAGCGAGTTCCGCTACCGGGACCCCATCATGCCGCCCGACACCCTGACGGTGGTGATCACGCAGTCGGGCGAGACGGCCGATTCCATCGCCGCCCAACGCGAGGCCAAGGCCCGGGGCTCGGCCACGCTGGCCATCTGCAACGTGCCCGGCAGCATGGTGACGCGCGAGGCCGCTGGAACCCTGTACACGCACGCCGGGCCGGAGATCGGCGTGGCCTCCACCAAGGCCTTCACCTCCCAGCTCGCCGCTCTGTATATCCTGACGCTGCACCTGGCGGGCCTGCGCGGAACGCTGAGCGCCGAGCAGGAGCGCGGCTACATGCAGGAGCTGACCCGCCTGCCGGCCAAGCTGGAGCGGGTGCTGGAACACGACGCGCTGTACGAGGACCTGGCCCGGCGCTTCTTCCGCGCCGACAACTTCCTGTTCCTGGGCCGCGGCATCCACTACCCCATCGCCCTGGAGGGGGCGCTGAAGCTGAAGGAGATCTCCTACATTCACGCCGAGGGCTACCCGGCCGGCGAGATGAAACACGGGCCCAACGCGCTCATTGATGAGAAGCTGCCCGTGGTGGTCATCGCCACCCGGGAGCCGGGGAATGCCGAAAGCCAGTTGCGCTACGAGAAAACGCTGTCCAACATCAAGGAGGTCAAGGCGCGCGAGGGAACCGTGATCGCGCTGGTGACCGAGGGCGACACGGACGTGACCGAAAGCGCCGACTTCGCCATTCCGCTGCCGCCGGCCGTCGAGCTGCTCTCGCCCATTTTGGAAATCGCGCCGCTGCAACTGCTCGCCTATCACATCGCGGTGCGGCGCGGCTGCGACGTGGACCAGCCCCGCAATTTGGCCAAATCCGTCACCGTTGAATAGGAGCGATCCTTATGGTCAATGTCTCTTAGTTCCGCTTGGGACAGCTTTCCTGGCCCCTCCGGGGTGCCTTCTTCTTTTGCAGTGCTTTTTCCCGGGGGTGACGCTCGGCAAAAACGGCCTCGCTCCACCCCCGGCTAATTTCCTGGTACCCCTTCGGGGTACCGCCGGTCGCGCATCCCAAAGGGATGCGGGGATATTAGCCGGGGGTAGAGGCCGCGTCCGCCGCGGCGGACGGCCGACACCCCCGGAAAGCGAGTCCCAAACTTCCAAACGCACCCCGGCAGGGGTGCGAGGAGAACCAAGGGACATTGACCCTGGTGGTTGCTTTCCCCGGGCTCTTCGTTCGCGTTTCGGCTACTTCTTCTCCGCGCAGGGATCCTTCTTGGGCCGGGACTCAGGCGGCAGTTCCAGGAGCAGCACAACTTTTTTGCCGCGGCGCACGAACGTCAGGTCGGTGGTGAACGCGCCCTCGTGCTTGAACTCCCAATCCAGCACCGCGTCCACGATGTCATCGAACAGCTCGCGGTCGCCGCAGACCTGCTCGGTGGCTTCCATGTTGCCGTCCTTGCCGACCCAGAAGTGCAGGCGGGCCTGCGCGTCCGGCGCCGCCTTCGTCTCCGGGCGCACCGTGAGCGGCTTCCGCGGCATCAGCCACGGCACCGTGACCGTCTCGTCCAGTTGCTCGGCGCCTAAAAGCGGCGCCGTCAAAATTGCGATGAACAACGCAATCGCCAAGCGCATTCGTTCGCTTCCCGTCTGGTTCCTCGACTGAATCACGGCAAGATACAACAATTCGCCGGAAAATTCACCACGGATGACAACGCACGGCGCCGCCGAGACGCCCGGCGTGAGGTATACTCAGACCGGGAGACCCGAATGAAGTACAGAATCGCGTTGCAGAAGACCGAGGAAGGCTACAGTGTTTCGGTTCCTGGCCTTCCGGGCTGTTGGTCACAGGGCGCGACCGAGGAGGAAGCCCTCGCCAATATCGAAGACGCTATCACAGAGTATCTCGCCGCACGGGAGGAGTTGCTGCTCCCCGACATAATCCTGTAAACGCCATCACCATGGGAGGAATCGTGCGCGACGCCGGCCTCACGGTGGAGGAGTTCCGCAGAATGCTTTAAACAGCCGGCCGCGCTTCTGCGTGATCCGTGTTCATCCCCGGCGAATATCTGTGGCACAATAGCGGCTTTGACTCAATCACTGGAGGACGGAGCGCCTTGGCACGTCAAGCCAAAATCACGGCCCTGGGTACCTACCTGCCGCCCCGGGTTCTGACCAACGCCGACCTGGAGAAGATGGTCGATACCAGCAACGAGTGGATCCTGGAGCGGACGGGCATATCCACGCGCTACCTGGTGACGCCGGGGATGGCGACGTCGGACATGGCCATCGAGGCGGCGCGCGCGGCGCTGGCCTCGCGCGGCCTGCCAGCCGAGGAACTGGACATGATCCTGGTGGCCAGCGTGACCCCGGACATGCTGTTCCCGGCAACCGCCTGCCTGGTGCAGCGCGCCCTCGGCAGCCCGCACACCTGGGGATTCGACCTGCTGGCCGCCTGCTGCGGGTTCCTCTACGCCCTGACGGTGGGCGCGCAGTTTGTCGTGGCCGGGTCGCACAAGCGCGTGCTGGTGATCGGTGCCGACACCATGTCCAGCATCGTGGACTATACCGACCGGGCCACTTGCATTCTGTTCGGCGACGCGGCCGGCGCCGTGCTAGTGGAGCCGGCCGAAGAGGGTGAAGAGGGAATCATCGATTTCTATCACGAAGTGGATGGGACCGGCGCCGATGTGCTGTACATGGCAGCCGGAGGCAGTCGCCGCCCGGCCAGCGAGGAAACCGTCCGGCAAAAGATGCACTACGTTTACCAGGAGGGCCGGCAGGTTTTCAAGTTCGCGGTGCGCAAGCAGTATGATGTCTGCAAGGCCTTGCTGGACCGCCACGGGCTGAGCGGCGGGGACGTGCAGGTGATGATCGCCCACCAGGCCAATCGCCGCATCATCACGGCGACCTCTGACCGCCTGGGCATCCCCCGCGAGCGCGTAATCATCAATATCGACCGCTATGGAAACACGACCGCCGCCACGATTCCGCTGGCTATGCGCACGGCGATGGAAGAAGGAAAGCTGAAGAAGGGCGACCTGGTGTTGGTGTGCGCGGTGGGAGGCGGATTCACGGCCGGAGCGGCGCTGGTGCGCTGGTCGCTGTAATCAGGTGTCAGGTTCCAGGTGCCAGGTGTCAGGGATGGTGCGCAAGGGTCCTCAAGTCGCCGCTGGGAAGGTGGTCGCCACCTGCCACTTGCCACCTGCCTCCTGCTTACTGCGTACTGCTTTCTGCCTACTGCTTTCCGCTTTCTGCCTTGCGTGCGCCGCGCAGGTCATCACGCCGCGGGGCAAGGACGCCGCCGTCTACCGCGACCCGGACATTGATTCGCCTATCGTCGGGGAGGTGGAAGCGGACGGGCGCTGGCGCATCGAATTCGGGGCCGCGGAGGCCACCGCCCGCCTGCCCGCGGAAGCGCCCGGCATGGAATTCCGCTTTCTGTTGCCCGCCCGCGATACGGGACCGGCGGTGATGCTGGAAGTTCGCGGGCCGGGCAGGGGAAACCAGGGCTGGGTCACACCCGAGAGAGTCGAAATCTCTCCCGCTCCCTATTGGAAGATTCCTACCGACACCCTTCTGTTTGTCCCCATGAGGATCCGGCACCTGCCGCCCATTCGCGTCGCCTCGCTGCCCGCGGGCCTGCGCATCAAACCCTGTTCCTACCTGCTGCTGGTTGATCGGGAAGGGAGGGTGGCCGGCCTGCGCCCGCTGCGGGAGAATACCGAGCCGGAATTGGAGGCGGCGCTGCGGCAGTTCCGTTTCGCTCCCGTCCGCATGGAAGGCGAACCGGTCCACGTTTTGCTGGCCCTGAGAATCGTTGCCCGATGAGAAGTCAGCAGTTTTCAGTTATCAGTCATCAGTTTTCAGCTAAGCGCCGGACAACGACCTAGAACTGACGACTGAAAACTGACAACTGAAAACTCACAACTTCACTCGATTCTGCGCAGAATGCTCAGGTCCACGCCGCGGTCCACGATGAGCTTCTTGATCCTGGGCAAGACCTGCTCCATGGCCTCGACGTAGAGCCGCTGCGAGGTGACTTCCTGGGCCTTGCTGTACTCGGCGACCAGCTTGGTGAAGCGTTCGGCGTCGCCGCGGGCTTCGTTGATCTTGCGGGTGCGGTAGCCTTCGGCCGCCTCTTTCATCTGCTCGGCTTCGCCGCGGGCGCGGGGCACCAGGTCGTTGGCATAGCCCTGGGCTTCGTTGACGATGCGGGCGGCGTCGGCGCGCGCCCCGGCCACGTCTCGAAATGCCTCAGCCACCTCGGGCGGCGGCCCGGCTGTCTCGATATTGACCGAGGCCACGCTGATTCCGGCCGAGTAGCGGTCCAGCACTGCCTGCGCCCGCTCCCGCACGGTTTCCTGGACCGCCACCTTGTCGGTGGTCAGCAGCGCGTCCACGCCGCGCCGGGCCGTCTCCCGCGCCAGTTCCGTTTCCACCGCATTGCGGACCAGCACTTCGGGGTTCTCGGCTCGGAACAGGAAGTCGGCCGGCGAGTTGATGCTGAATTGGGCCACGGCCCGCATCTGGATGACGTTCTGATCGCCGGTCAGGAATTGCGTCTGGAAGGGCTGGGTTCGGCCCAGCGTCTCGTCGGCCGCTTCGCCGCCCACCACAGCGCGGCGGGTTTCCCGGACCTTCAGCCGGTAGATGCGCTCGATGGGGTAGGGAAAATGGTAATGGATGCCGGGGAGCACGCGGGTATCGACCACGCGGCCGAAGCGGGTCACCACGGCCTGCCGGTCCGGCGGCACCAGGTAGATGCCGCTGGCCAGGTAGAGAAGCGCGACCGCCGCCAGAATGCGCTTTGGCGTGTAACGCGGCGCGGGCCGCGCCGCCGCGCCGCCTTCCTCGCCTTCCTTCACCCGGAGCTGCAGTACGCTGGCCATCTGTGCAATCTGCGAAATCTGCGGCTACGGCCTCCTACTTGCTTCCGCTCCGGCCCTTGGTCAGTAGCCGCAACAGCTCGGAATCGGCCGGCAAGACCGCCGTGGTCTTGTCGTCCAGGATCTTCTTGTAGGCCTCCAGCGTCCGCACCATCTTATAGAACTGCGGATCGCGCGAGTAAGCCGCGCCGTAAATGCGGGTCGACTGCGCGTCGCCGTCGCCGCGCACCTTCTCCGCCTCGCGGTAGGCAGCCGACAGAATCTCTTCTTTCTGGCGGTCGGCCTCGGCGCGGATCTTCAGGGCCTGCTCCTCACCCTCGGCGCGGTACTGGCGGGCGATACGCTCGCGCTCGGCGCGCATGCGGGCGAAGACGCTTTGCTTGTTCTGCTCGGGCAGGTTCAGGCGCCTGATGCGCACATCGACCACTTCGATGCCGTATTGCTCCAGCGCGCGGCGGTCGGTGTGCCGGGCCAGCGACTCCATCAGCTCGTCGCCGTGCATGCGCTCGGGATTGGGCGTCACCAGCGACTCCAGGTCGTAGTTGCCGAGCGCGGCGGCCAGGCCCGACCAGACGATGTCGTGCAGCCGCATTTCGGCCGACACCGTGTCGCCCACGGTCTGCACGAAGCGCTCCGGGTTCTGGATCCGCCAGCAGACATAGTTCTCGATGACCAAGTTTTTCTTGTCCCTGGTCAGAAACTCGGAGGGCCGCGGGTTGTACACGCGCAGCCGGCGGTCGAAGCGCAGCAGGCTTTGGTATGGCCACTTCAGGTGCAGGCCGGCCTGGGCGACGGTGCGTACGGGCCGCCCAAACTGCGTCACGATGGCGAACTCGGTTTCGGGCACCGTGAAAATGGTCAGCCAGGCCAGCAGCAGGCCGGCGGCCACGGCAATCGGCATCTTGTGGTGTCGCATCATATACCCATGGCAATTGCGGATTGCGGATTTCGGATTGCGGATTTCAAGCCTCCAATCCGCAATCCGCATTCCGAAATCCGCAATTCCTCAGTCAGTCCCTCGGAAGCGGCTGGGGCGGCGTCTGCGTGGCCGAGGCATCGGCCGGCAGCAGCAACCTCAGCGTGCTGGAGTCAATCGTCAGCAACTGCCGCTTCCCCTTTCCATCCACATCCACGATCAGCTTGTTGCGGCCCGGCAGCACCTGCTCCATGGTTTCCAGGAACAGCCGGGTTTCAGTGGGGCCGGGCGCGGTGCGGTAGGCGGCCTCGGCTTGCACAAAGCGGCCGGCGTCGCCCGTGGCGCGGTTGGTGCGGCCCAGCCTGTAGGCCAGGGCCTCCTCCAGCCGGCTGGCGGCCTGCCCGCGGGCCAGCGCCACCTGCTGGTTGCGGTAGGCTTCCGCCTCGTTGATCAGCCGGCTCTTCTCCTCGTAGGCGCTGGATACCTCGCGGAACGCGTCCACCACTTCCAGCGGCGGATGAACGTCCTGGAGGCGCACGCTCAGCACGCGGATTCCGGCGCGGCAGCGGTCCAGGCGCTTCTGCATTTCCGCGCGCGCCGTTTCCTCGAGCGCCCGCCGGTTGGTGGTCAGCGCCACGTCCAGTTCGGAAACACCGATGGCGCGGCGCAGGCCGCTCTCTGCCACGCCGCGCAGGGTAGTCTCCGGATCGGCCAGGTTGAACAGGTAATCGTCGGGCTGCTCGATGAAGTAGTGAACGACGGAGTTGGCCGTGACCAGGTTCTGATCGCCGGCCAGCATCAGCGCTTCTTCCAGCTTCTGCTGGTAGCGGCCGGTGCGGTGGGCCACGTTCCATTCATAGGCCGCGGGCTCGACGGCATCGCCCAGGCGCGCGGCCGGCGCGATGGTGCGGAAGCCCATCTCCAAGGACCGCACCCGGGCGGCCTCCACCCGGCTGACTTTTTCGATGGGCCAGGGCAGGGCGTAATGGAGTCCCGGCCCGCGGTACGGCAGCACCTTGCGCCCGAAGCGCTGCACCACCGCCGTTTCCTGGGGGTTGAGCATGTAGACTCCGCTGAGCAGCCACAGCGCGGCCAGGATGCCGGCCGCCGGCTTCCACAAGCGCCGGCGCTCGCGCCAGGCGTAAGGGATGGCAAAGGCGGCCAAGCTGTTCCACAAATCCAGCGCGCGGCGGCCCGCGGCGGCGCCGGCCGCGCCAAGGCGGCGCATATGCGAGAGCGCGCGCGGCGCCAGCAGCGCTCTCAGGCGCGCCACGAGCGGCCGCTCCCGCAGCAGCCGCAGCGAGTTCATCATCACCAGGAACGATGAGCCCTGGTGAAACACGGCGGCGCCGATGGGCCCCAGAATCCCGTAGGAAGCGGCCGTGACCGCTGCCACGTTGGTCACCAGCGCAAAGGCCCAGATGTTCTGGCGAACAGTGGTCAGCGCCTTGCGGCTGACGTCCACCATGACCGGGAACTTGTCGAAGCCCGGCGCCAGGTAAACGATGTCGGCAGCCTCGGCCGTCACATCCACGCTGGTGCCGCCCAGCGCAATGCCCACATCGGCGGCAGCCAGCGCCGGCGCGTCGTTGATCCCGTCGCCCACCATGGCCACCCGGAAGCCGGCGGCCTGAAACTGCCGCAGCTTCTCCAGCTTTTCTTCCGGCAGAAGCTGGGCGTAGACCTCGGCGATGCCTGCTTGGCGGGCGATGGAGTCGGCAATGTGGCGGCGGTCGCCGGTCAGCAGGACGATCTTCTCCACGCCCATCTGGCGCAGCCGGCCGACGGCGCCGCGCGCCCCGGCGCGCAGCCGGTCCTGCACCCCCAACAGGCCGATCACTTCTCCGCCGGCGGCGGCCAGCAGGGGCGTTTCGCCGTTCTCTTCCAGCTCCGCGAGCAGCGCTTCAGCTTCGGCTGGAACAGGGATACTGCGGCGGGCGAACAACTGCGGGTTGCCGATGAGCAGGTCGCGGCCGTCTACGCGGGCCTCGATGCCGAGTCCCGGCAGGGCGCGAAATTCCCGCGCGGCCGGCGGGGTAATACCGCGGACGGCGGCCGCCTCCGCGACGGCGCGGGCCAGCAGGTGCTCTGAGCCGCTTTCCGCCGCTGCCGCCCACAGCAGCAGTTGCTGTTCAGTGATGGTCCCCAGCGGGCGGATCGATGAGATGTGCAGCCGGCCTTCGGTCAGCGTGCCCGTCTTGTCGAAGACGATGGCGGTCACCCGGGCCATGGCCTCCACGTGGACGCCACCCTTGACCAGCACGCCGGAGCGCGCCAGCCGGGCGATGGCCGAGAGCATGGCCGCCGGCGTGGCCAGCACCAGCGCGCAGGGGCAGGCCACGATCAGCACCGCCACCACCCGCATCCAGTCGCGCGTGAAAACGAAAACGATGGCGCCCGCCGCCAGGATCAGTGGAAGGAAGAACTTCGCGTAGCGGTCGGCGGCGCGCTCCACCGGAGCCTTCCTCTCCCGCGCCTCTTTCACCAGGCGCACGATGCGGGCCAGCGCGCTCTCCTCGGCCGCCGCGGTGGGCGCGATTTCCAGCAGGCCAACCGAGTCGCCGCCAACGTTGAAGGTGCCGCCGTAGACGCGGTCGCCGGCCGCCCTGTCCACCGGGATCGACTCGCCGGTCAGCGTGCTTTCATCGACCGCCGACTGGCCGCGCAGCAGGATGCCGTCCACCGGGATGCGCTCGCCCGGGCGCACCAGCACGACGTCGTCGCGGCGGATTTCCTCGGGCGCCACTTCCAGTTCTTCGCCATTGCGGCGCACGCGGCCGCGGCGCGGCAGCAGGGCCGCCAGCTTGGCGATGGCCGCGCCGGTGCGCCCGGCTGTGTATGCTTCAAGACCCTCGCCGATGACCATAATGAACATGGCCTCGGCGGCGGCCAGGTATTCGCCCACTGCCAGGCCGGCGATGGCGGCGATGGCGATGGCCAGGTCCGCGGAGATCTTCCGTTCCAAAAGCCCCGCGATGGCGTTGAAGAAGATTTTGTAGCCTGCGATCAGCGTCAGCAGGATGGCTGTGTCCAGCCCGAAAATGGTCTTGAATGTGCCCAGCCAGTTCAGCAGCAGCAGCACGCCCACGACGGCGGCGAAGGCAAAATACCCGAATGGCCGGTTGGTTTCTTCGGACATGTCTGGAAGTTAGAAACCCTTGTGATGCGCCATTGTCACTGGCGCGGCGCCAAAATGCAAGGAGGATTCTTCGGTTGGTTCGGCGGTGCTTAGAGAAACTGCACCTGTGTGCCCGGCGGATACGCGCCCGGAAACTTGCGCGCTCCCGGCGGCCGCTGCACCCGGATGAGGCCAGCGTCTTGGCGCTCCATCGGTGCGAGGGTCTGGCGCTTCAAGTGCATTGCTTCCGAATAGGGCGTCTCCAGGAGGACGAAGTCTTCTATCTGCTCGATCGGGACAAAACCTCGGCCCCGAAACTCGCGCTGAAGTCGTTCCTGCAGCTCGGCTACGGGACCGGCCTGGATCAAGATCATCTGGTTAGGATCGGTTCGGTCGGAAAAGGCCTGCCCGCCGCGTGGGTCGGCTTTCCACATCGCCTGCTTCATCTTGCTCAGCCCGATGTCGCTGTTGGTTCCAAAGTAGAGAAAATACTCTGTTCTGTTCCCGCGGTTAATCATCTGAAATGTTCGTACACGGCGAAACCCGGCGTGACCAACCAACTGCTGGCGGTACAGCGCAACAATACGGTCCCGCCGCGCTTCCGGATTCGGCGCGTCGGCAAGGGGTCTCCAATCACCGGTCCCGAATAACTCGTCGAAGCGCGCTTGGATTGCAGGGTCTGGGTGAGCCAAAAAACGGTTGATCGATTCGTACATGAACGTGATCAAGCACTCGCAGTGCCGATTGCGCGCAATCCGAGCTACCGGCGCCATGGGGATGCCCTTGAACCCGAACGGGTCGAGAAAAGCGAAAGTGGGTGCCAGCACGTTGCCTTCCCTGTCCAGGGTGTCCAGGACGCGGGTCATCAGCGGCGCGAATTCACCCGTCTCGACCTCTATCTTGAGCCAGTCGGGCACGGGCCGCTCCGCGCAGAACTGCTTGATCTCCGCGTTCAAAGCGTCCGCTCGATCCTGAATCTGCTCGCTGAAAAGGAAACACACCTCGCGCCGCCGCCGAGGCTGTCTGAAATGCGGATGGTCCAGCAACGCACGCAAAGCGATGAGCGGCGACCCTTCTTCACCGCCAGCATACCGACCGGGGCCCGCAAAGCCGTCGATGAAGATAATTCGACCGTTGTACGTCGCCATTATCGGGAGCCACGCATCCAGGTATTTCCGAAGAATCAGGTGCTTGGCTTGGGTGTGTGGCTCAATGGGCCAGCGCGTGCTGTCGATCGCGACCATCGCAGGAATCAGGCGAACATCGACTCGGTGGACGGCGGACGGACCTTAGGCATCCCGTTCCAGGTGCGACCATCCAACGCGCGGCCGCCAGCCTTCGGGGTGCTGCCGCCCCATTGCTTGAAAAAGAAAGGAACCCCAGCGGCCAGGCATCGATCGCGAATCTGCCGTGCCCATTCAGCCCGCATCGGCCGGTTCCCAGGTCCGCTCTCCCCACCCACGATCGCCCAAGATATCCCCTCCAGGGAGAGATCTCCAACTTCGCCGAGCAGCGGCTCGAAGGATATGAACCTCACCGAGGCAGGCACCCGGCGAAGCGCTGCGATGCGAGAAGCGTAGGCCGCGTTTTCGACGGAAACTCCCATCCATACATGCGGTGGCCACTGCAGGCGCGAGGCAGCCTCTGCCAGTCGGTCAGCCCGCTTCGTCAGTACCTGGAAAACGTGCCAGTCGGCCCTGACCATCACTTGAAAGACCTGGGCGATGTACGCCTCAGGTATTGCCTCGTGAAATAGATCACTCATGCTGTTTACGAAGATCCTCCGCGGCTTCCACCAGCGTAACGGCAAGTCAAGCTGGTCTGGGTGCAAGGTTATCGTAAACGCGTTGCTGTATCGCGGGTTGCCCATCGCCTGCAGTCGCCTAGCGAACCGCTCGGCGTAGCAGTATTTGCATGCGGGGCTGACCTTCGTGCAGCCCGTGACGGGGTTCCACGTGGCGTCAGTCCACTGAATGGCCGAGGTCGATGCCATACATTTATGCCTGGTGGAAATCATAGGCAAACGACAAAGCAAAATCAATTGTTGATTTCTTGGTGCAATTACCAGGCTGGTAACTCTTTTAACCGCGACTCGCCCGATCAGTCTGGGTTAAGACTTTCCCGGTAATTCGTCAGGAGGTTGCGTGCTGCGTAGCTGTGGGTTACGGATCACGGCCGGACTGTTGCTGTGGATCGTTTTTTTAGGCGGCCAAGGCGTGAACGCTCTCCAATCGGCCGGCCGTCAGGGCACCGGCAAAGACAGTGCACCTGTCGCGGCTAAGGCGCAACGGCCACAGAAAGGGACACTCAAGGTCGGGGACCTGGCGCCAGACTCGCGCCGAATGGCTCTGCCGCATCCGGCAGGTGGCGATTAGGCGGGCCGGCGCATTCGAGGTGGGGCGGGTCGGCGCTGCGGACGGATCGTTGCCACTGCGAGCAAGCGCTCCCGCACCTCTCGGGGAAGATCCACGGCCATGAACCGATCAGCCGGGTACAGGTAATCCTCTCCGGATTCATCGATAACCCGAAGGCAACCCACCTCGGCTGCCCTCACATCGGGTAGTACGCGGTAGACCTTCCACACCTCCAGGTCATCGAATCCCTCACTCGCCGCACAGATGGCGAAATCAACGCGCTTCTTATTCGTGGGCATCGCTTTCAGTCCAAAACACGTTTGATCTTTATCTTGCGCCGGCCCACGCCGTGGGCCTCATACCAATGCAGCTCAGCGTGGCGAACTTCGCCGTTAGGGAAACGGACCAACCCCACACCTTTTGGCTTCCGCCAGCGCCGCCCGCCGAAGCGGGCCTCGAGGTTTTTCCGCTCGCGAATGGAGAGGTTAACAGCGATTGTCTCGCTTCTCCTGATCTCGCCGAGGAGCTCAAAACCCCTCTCCACGAACCTAGTGTAACGCCCGGCAAGGCAGGAAGCAAGAAGAGCTGCGCAGGCTGGGCGGGAAGGCACTGGCTAGAGCTGTCGGCTCGAGGCTGTCCCAGGCAGGCGAATGGCCGCCAACTTTTCCTTGTGTGACGGGTTAGCTGTGCATATGAGAATCGCTCGACTGCTTGCTGCAATGATGCTTGTTGCCAGCGCCGCCCTGGCGCAACAACCGAAGGCGCCCCAGAGGCCTCAAGAGGGCAAGCTGGCGGTCGGGGATTTGGCGCCGGACTTCGAGTTGACCGTGCGCGGAGGCGAGCAGAAGGTGCGGCTGTCGTCTTTCCGCGGACGCAGGCCGGTGGCCCTGGTGTTCGGCAGCTATACCTGACCGCCGTTCCGTCACCAGGTGGGTGACATCAACAGCATGCACGACCGCTACAAGGACAAGGTGGAGTTCCTGCTCGTCTATATCCGCGAGGCGCACCCCACCGACGGGCGGCAGGTGCCCGCCAACCGGCGCGAGAACGTCCTTTATGCCGAACCGAAGAGCGACCAGGAACGGCACGAAGTGGCGGGGCTCTGCATTCGCAAACTGGACATCCGGTTTCCGGCGCTGATCGATAACCTGAAGAACACCACCGAGGCCGCCTATGCCGGCTGGCCCGACCGGCTCTACCTGGTGGACCGTGGGGGCCGCATCGCCTACAAGGGACAGCCCGGCCCGACCGGCTTCCGCCCCGCCGAGCTGGAAGCGGCCATCCGCACCGTGCTGAACCCGTAGAACCGCCTTCGCTTCACATCAAAGCTTGCCTGTAGTCGATATTGAGAAGATGTGCCGCAGCCTGAAGTTGTTGATCGAACGACCACAACCGGCAGCGCGTCAACAGGGCTGAAGCGAGCAGGTGAGCGTCTACCCACCCGATGCCCCTTCCCCACAGCCGCCGTCGCTCGATCAGTTCGAAAACCTCTTCGTTGGTCGCCAGCCTCGACTGGCGAAGGTCGCAGAGCGAGGCAAGAAGCGCAGTCCGGTCTCGGAGCGTACCGCAGGCAATCTCGCCGATTACAAAAGGATGCATCAGAATGCGCTTGTTCAGGAGAAGCGTCTGCATCTCCGGGTTCAAAGTCCGGAGGTGATCGATCCAAACCGATGTGTCGGCCAGAATCATCTCCGTGCCCGGAAGCGCCTTCTCGGAATGGGCCTCAGGTCTGGCTGAGTGCCGCCAAGCAATGCTAATCGTCTGGCGGCATCGGAGGCGATCAAAGCCCTCAGGGCCTCGTGGATCACGGCAGTCTTCTGAGTCATGCCCGTCACCTCCTGCGCCCTCTTCAGCAGCTCGCCATCAAGGTTCAGCGTGGTCCGGCTCATGTGGACCATTATGCATGATCCATGCAGACGATACAAGGGCGGCAAGATGGCAAGGGGAGCGCCAGGACGTTTGTGATCCAATCGATAAGCAGTTTTCATTATCAGAAAAACAAAGCGCGCGCATTCAAACAATCAGCTTGCCCGCCGTCCGGCTTGCCGCTATCCTCCGCCAATAAACACAGGGAGAAGGGGATGGCGGGTAGATTCTTGGCGGCGGCTTTTTTGCTCGTTTTGGCTGCTTCCTCGGGGGCCGGGGAAGACCGCGCCGGCGCCAAAAGCAAGTGGGCGTGGTCGGTGGATCTGGATGCCTATCTGAGCCGGAACCTGAACCGCCCCGCCAGCCGCGCCAACCAGCTTCGCAGCTTCGATGTTTCCAGCGATCGTGTGCGGCTTAACTACGGCCAGTTGATGCTGGAGCATGCGGCCAGCCCGCTGGGCTTCCACGTGGAGCTGGGTTCCGGGCAGGCGGCCAGGCTCTTTGAGGGCAAGGCCGGAGAGGATGGACTGACGGCAAACCTGATGCAGGCTTACGCCAGCTATCGCGCCCCGGTTGGCGGCGGGCTCACGCTGGACTTTGGCAAATTTATGACCAGCCTGAACGCGGAGGTGCTGCGGACGCGCGACAACTACAATTATTCGCGCTCCCTGCTGTTCTCGTACGCTATTCCCTGTTACCACTTTGGCCTGCGCGCCAGTTACCCGGTTTCGCCCCGCCTGACCGTCGGGGCGCAGGTTGTGAACGGTTGGAACAGGGTGCGGGGCAAGGACCCGGGCAAGACTTTGGTGGGAACAGCCACGTGGAAAGCGCATGGCCGGGTTTCATTGACGCATAACGTGATCACGGGAGTGGAGCGCCGGCAGGGGCAGCCCAGCCGCCGGACAGTATGGGATAGCGTGGCTGTGGTGACCGCCACCAGCCGCCTCTCGCTCCAGTTCAGCCACGATTTCGGGATGGACCGTCCGGGCGGCATTCGCCGCGTATCGTGGACAGGGGTGGCTGGCGCCGTCCGCTACGCCCTGAGCCCGCGCTGGGCGATCGCTCCCCGCCTGGAGTGGTTCAACGACGTGAACGGGTTCACAACCGGGCTGCCCCAGCGCCTGAAGGAAGGAACTATGACGGCGGAATTTAAAGTCCGCGACGGCGTGCTGGTGCGCTGGGAATACCGCCACGACCACTCCGGCCGCCCGTTTTTTGATCGCGGCTTCGACGCCGCTGCCGTGCACCACCAGAACACGCTGCTGTTGGGCCTGCTGTTCGCGTACCCCTGGCCCAGATAGGCCGGATAATTCACCACTTCCGGCGCGACCATGCGAAACTGCTGCCATGCCGAGGCGTCTGGGGCAACATTTCCTGGCCGACCGGCGCGTGCTGGCACGCATCGCCGACAGCGTGGCGCTGGACACCGAGTGCCTGGTAATCGAGATCGGCGCGGGCCGGGGTGCGCTGACTGAACTGCTTGCCGCCCGTGCCGGCCTGGTCGTCGCCGTTGAAGTGGACCCGCCGCTGGCCGCGCTGCTGCGCCAGAAGTTCGGCGGCTGTTCGCGCGTCCGGGTGGTAGAAGCGGACGTTTTCCGGCTCGATCTGCGCCGGCTGGTGGCCGAGACGGGCTTCCGGCGCGCCAAGGCCGCCGGCAATCTGCCCTATTACATCACCTCGCCGATCCTTCTCCGGCTCTTCGACTGTTCCGGCCTGTTCGAGGATTTGACCGTGATGGTGCAGCGGGAGGTGGCCGAGCGGCTTGCGGCGGCGCCCAAAAGCCGCGACTACGGCCTGCTGTCGGTGACCGCGCAGTATTACACCTGTCCCGAGCTGCTGTTCCGTATCCCGCCCGGCGCCTTCCGGCCGCCGCCCAAGGTCGAATCGGCGCTGGTTCGAATGGCGGTTGCGCCGCGGGGCGGGGAACTGGGCATACGGGACGAGGCTGCCTTCTTTCGCTTCCTCCGCGCCTGCTTCCAGCAAAAGCGGAAAACGCTGGCGAACAACCTGAAGCGGTTCTGTGCCAGCGAACGAGTGACCGTCGCGCTGCGCTCGCTGGGCTTGGGCGGCTCAGTCCGCGCCGAAGAATTGTCGCTGGAGCAGTTTGCGTCCGTGTTCGCTGTTCTGGTTCCAGGTTCCAAGTTCCAGGTTCCAGGTTCAGAAGGAGGGTAACCTGGAACTTGAAACCTGGAACTTGGAGCTACGTGCGGTACGAGGCGTTAATGCGGATGTACTCTTCGGTGAGGTCGCAGGTGTAGAACCGGACGCGGGCGCGGCCGGCGCCTAGCAGCAGGCGCACATCTACCTGGCGGGCCGAGGCCAGGGAGCGCCCCAGCGCCTCTTCGTCGAATTCGGCGGCCACGCCCCGCCGGCACACGGTGACGCCGTTCAGGATGACGGAGGCGCGGGCGGGATCGAAGGAAGCACCGGAAGCGCCCGCCGCCGAGAGGATGCGTCCCCAGTTGGGGTCGCCTCCGGCAATCGCGGTTTTCACCAACGGGGAATTGGCGATGGCGCGGGCCATCGTCTCGGCCTGCGCTTCATTGCGCGCGCCCCGCACCTCGATTTTCACCAGCTTGCGCGCGCCCTCGCCGTCCGCGGCGATGGCCACCGCCAGCTCGCCCATCACCTCTTCGAGCGCCCTGGCCAGCCGCGCCTCCGCGACCGGTCCCGCCGCGCCGTTGGCCAGCACGAAGAGGGTATCGTTGGTGGAAGTGTCGCCGTCCACCGAGATACGGTTGAAGGTGCGGGCCGCGGCGGCTGCGGTCAGCCGCTGCAGCCGGGCCGGCGCGGCGGCCGCGTCGGTCATCACGAAAGCCAGCATGGTCGCCATGCGCGGATGAATCATGCCCGCGCCCTTGGCCATCCCCAGCACGCGCGCGGCCCGCGGGCCCTTGCCCATGGCGCGGAACGCCAGCTTGGGCCGGGTGTCGGTGGTCATAATCGCCCGGGCCACCTCTTCGAAGCTCTCCGGCGACAATCGTTCGACGGCCCGCGGCAGGGCGCTGGGAATCTGCTCTTCGAGCATCGGCAGGCCAATCACGCCCGTGGATGCCACCAGAACATGCCGCGGCTCGATGTTCAGCAGTTGGGCGGCGGCGCGCGCGGTGCGCTCCGCCACGCGCCCGCCATTGGGCGTGGCGCAGTTCGCGTTTCCGGAATTGGCGACGATGGCCCGGGCCATGCCCCGGCCGGCGGCCAAGTGCCGGCGGCATAAGAGCACGGGCGCCGCCGCCACCCGGTTGGTGGTGAACACTCCGGCCGCGCTCGCCGGCCGCTCGGAGACGATCAGTCCCAGATCGATTCGCCCATCTTTGCGGACACCGGCAGCAATCGCGGCGAACTGGAATCCTCTGGGTGCTTGAAAGAACATGAGTTTTCAGTTTTCAGTTATCAGTTTTCAGTTATTGGCGGCTGTCCGCCGTGTGCTCACCCCCACTGAGGCTCTCACTTTGTCAATCAGCGAAGTGAGCATTCTTTTCACTTCTGTCACATCGCGGTTCAGTTGCTGGTAACCGCCGGGCGGCAGAAAACACAAATCCTTCGCGAGCAGGATATGATATTCTAGCTCACTGGCTGATCCCATGGCGATTTGAAGGAATCTTGCCAGCTCGATCCCGCCGCCTCTTCCGCAGCCTTCCGCGATGTTGGCGGGAATAGAAGCGCAGCACCGCCGCATCTGACTGGTCAATCCGTACAACTCGCTTTTTGGGAAACCGCCCGTGGCCTTGCAGACCGCCAGCGTGAGTTGGTGGCCCTTCTGCCAGACTCTGAGGTTGCGAAAGTCTTGCATGGCTTTTTCCCTCTCCGGTTGTCCAGAACGCCAAAAAGGTGAAAACTGAGAACTGAAAACTGAAAACTAGACCCCAAGAGCGGAGCACGTCAAATGGAATCGCTTCGCTGTGCTACCATGAAGGCAATGGCGGAACGAAAGCTGCAAGCTATTCCCCTCGGCGGGCTGGGCGAGTTCGGCATGAACATCATGGTTCTGCGCTACGGTGACGACATGATCGTCATCGACGCGGGCATGATGTTCCCCGACAGCGAGCTTTTGGGCGTCGATGTCGTCATCCCCGACCTGACCTTCCTGGTGGAGAACCGCGAGCACGTGCGCGGTTTGATCCTGACCCACTGCCACGAAGACCACATCGGCGCGGTTCCCTTCCTGCTGTCGGAACTGAACGTGCCGGTGTACGGCACCGAGTTCACCCTGGCGGTGCTGGAGAACCGGCTGGCGGAGCACGAGCTGCTGAAGGACGCACGGCTCCACGAGGTGAAGCCGCGCGACATCGTGAACCTGGGCCCGTTCAAGGTCGAGTTCATCCACGTGACCCACAGCACCGTGGCCTCGGTGATGCTGGCCATCACCACGCCGCTGGGCGTGGTGATCCATACCGGCGACTTTAAGGTGGACCCCACGCCCACCGACTACGAGCTGTTCGACCTGCACACGGTGGCCGAGTACGGCAAGCGCGGCGTGCTGGCTTTGTTTTCCGACTCCACCAACGTGGAGCGGCCGGGGTTCACGCCCTCGGAACGGGCGGTGCGCAGCCGGTTTGAGGAAATCTTCATGGCTGCCGAGGGCCGGGTGCTCATCTCCTGCTTCACCAGCTCCGTGCACCGGCTGCAGCAGGTGGTGGACCTGGCGGCGCTGTACAACCGCAAGGTGGCCTTCGTGGGGCGGAGCATGGCGGCCATCAGCGAGATCGCCCACCGCATGGGTTACTTGCAGGTTCCCGACGGCACCTTGCTGCACCCGGCCGACATCGCGCAGGTCCGCCGCGACCGCGTGGCCGTGCTGATCGCCGGCAGCCAGGGCGAGCCGATGTCGGCGCTGTCGCGGGCCGCCGTGGACAACCACAAGCACGTCACCATCGAGGCCGGCGACCACGTGGTTCTCTCCGCGCGCATCATCCCCGGCAACGAAAAGAGCATTTTCCGTATGGTGGACCACCTGTTCCGCCGCGGCGCGCATGTGGTATACGGCCAGGGCGGGGCACGGCCCATCCACGTTTCCGGGCATGCCAGCCAGGAGGAGTTGAAACTGATGCTCAACCTGGTGAAGCCGCGCTACTTCATTCCCATGCACGGCGAATACCGGCAACTGTTCTCGCACGCCGAGCTGGCCCAGCATCTCCGAGGCGTGCCGCCGCGCCCCGGCGCCCTGCCCTGGGCCGGCGGCGGGCTGGAAGAGACATTCATCCTGGAAAGCGGGGAAATTCTGGAATTTGACGACCGCGGGGCGCGCAAGGCCGGGAAGATTCCGGTGGGAAGGCGCTGCATCGATTCCGGCTCGATCGACGAGATCGTGGAGGAAATGATCATCCGCGACCGGCAACACATCTCCGAAGACGGCATCGTGGTGAGCATTTTGGCGATCAACAAGCTGACCGGCAAGGTGGAGACGCCCCCGGAGATTGTCACTCGCGGTTTCGGCGCCGCCGAGGCGGATGGCCTGGTCAGCCAGGCCCGCGACGTCCTCCTGCAGACCCTGGAGCAATCCAGCGACGAAGAGAAGGCCGACTACGGCGTGATCAAAGAGAAAATCCGCGCCGACCTGAAGCGCTTCATCAACAAGCAGACCTCGCGCCGCCCCCTGATCCTGCCCGTGATTCTGGAAGTGTGAATCTCAATACCAGTTCAATTCACCACAGAGGCACAGAGCGCGCAGAGGTTTCTCTCTGTGCTCTCTGTGTCTCTGTGGTGATGTTTCAGCAGAAGAACAGGTTCAAAGCCTTGCAGGCAGGGCAGCGGTAGCGGCGAAGCAGGCGGCCGCCGACGGCGCCCTGCGCCATCAGCCAGGCGGCTGAGTGCGAGCTGCCGCATTGGATGCAGACGTTCGGTTCGGGCGGTGCTTCAATCGCGGCGCCGGGGGCCTCACGCCGGAATTCCAACAGCCAGCCGTAGACAGACCAGCGCGTGCCCAGGCGGCGGTCGGTCGCGCGGGCAAGTGCGCTCCAGGCCAGCAACAAGCCGCGCAGCAGCGGCGCAGGAACCCAGTTCAAGGGCCTGGCGCGGCCACCGAAGCGCTGGCCCGGCTGCCGGTTCAAAAACGAATAGGAGGAGTAGAGCAGCCGCCAGGCCGCCAGGCGCAGACCCGTCTCGCGCTCGACCGCCGCGACGAATGCCTCGCGCTGGAAGCGATTGACGTGCTCGCGGCCCTTGTCCAGAAAGCGGAAAAGCGCGTCGGAGAGCGAGTCGCCGTCGGGGGCAGCAATAACCAGCAGGCCCTCTGGGCGCAGCACCCGCGCCGCTTCACGGACGGCTCCGCGCCAGTCGGCAATGTGCTCGAGGGAATGGGAGGCCAGCGCCAGGTCGCATGAAGCATCCGGCAGCGGCAGGCGTGCGGCATCGGCCTGCACGAAGCCGCCGCGCGCGGGGCGGGGAAGCGTTGCGGGGCGGCGCACATCGACGGCCACAAGCCGGCAGCGCGCGGCCGTGTACGCCGCGCTGCCCGAGCCGCAGCCCAGGTCCAGGGCCGTCTGTCCCTCGTTCAGATCGTTAATCTGGCAGGCCACAAGGCGATTATGCAACAGGCCCGCCCGATCTGAATGGGACGCAGATGAACGCAGATGAACGTTGATCAGGACGTTGTGCCGCGGGCATCTCGCCCGGTGTCACTTAGTTTTGCGGAGCCAGCCCCGGGGGGGCGCCCGATGATAGCCCAGCGTTTCAACGCTGGGTGATGTGCAGAAAGCAGATGGAGTCCCGTAGGGACGACTGAACGCCTTCGCCAGCGCGGGTTTCAGCCGTCCCTCCGGGACTCCTATGCCTTGCGTTGCTGACCCACCACTGAAGTGGTGGGCTGTCATCATCCGCGCCTACGGCGCTTCTTTTGCCCAAACTCAGTGGCATCAGGCCGGGGGGCTTGTCACCGCGGCAATTGCCCATTGCGTTGACTTGGCGGTAAGCGGGGCCTACCATTAGAGCCAACCTGAGGGGTGCAGTTCCGTGATCGGCAAGACCATTTCGCATTACCGGATCATCGAGAAGCTCGGCGGCGGGGGCATGGGTGTTGTTTATAAGGCCGAGGATCTCAAGCTTGGCCGCTTGGTCGCCCTGAAGTTCCTGCCCGAAGAATTTTCCCGCGATGCTCATGCGCTGGAGCGGTTCAAGCGGGAAGCGCGGGCTGCCTCCGCCCTCAACCATCCCAACATTTGCACCATCCACGACATTGACGAAGCCGACGGCCGGCACTTCATCGCCATGGAGTTGCTGGAGGGAAAGACGCTGAAGCACCGCATTGCGGGCCGTCCGATGCCGACCGATGATGGAGTGGACTTGGGAATTCAGATCGCGGACGGGCTCGACGCCGCCCACAAGAAAGGCATCGTTCATCGCGACATCAAGCCGGCCAATATCTTCGTGACCGAGCGCGAGCAGGCCAAGATACTCGACTTTGGCCTGGCCAAGCTGACGCCAGGCGAGGCAGCGAAAGCCGCCGGGGCATCCGAAGGGGCAACCGTTGATATTGTCGAGGAGCAACTGACCAGTCCGGGGGCGGCCTTGGGCACCGTGGCCTATATGTCGCCGGAGCAGGCGCTGGGCCAGGAACTGGACGCCCGCACCGACCTGTTCTCGTTTGGCGTGGTGCTGTACGAGATGGCGACCGGCGCCCTGGCCTTTAAGGGCGCCACCTCGGCGGCGCTGTTTGACGCCATCCTGCACAAGGTTCCGGTGGCGCCGGTCCGCTTGAACCCGGAGTTGCCGGCCGAACTCGAAAGGATCGTCAACAAGGCGCTGGAGAAAGACCGCAAGCTGCGCTACCAGACTGCCGCCGACCTGGGCGCCGATTTGCAGCGGCTCAAACGCGACAGCGATTCGGCGAAAACTGCGGCGGCCAGCGCGGCCCTCCCTGCGGCTGTACCCGCGCCCGGGCTGGCGCCGGCCCGCTGGCGGAGCTGGTTGCTGCTCGGGGCAGGGGTGCTGGCCGGCGTTTTCTTGCTCGCTGCCGCGTGGCACTTGCTGCGAAAGCCTGCTCCAGCGATCCAGCCGGCGCAACCGGCGGCCGTCTCCGCGACCTTCACCCAGCTCACCGACCAGCCGGGCACCGAACTCTTCCCCAGCCTCTCGCCCGATGGCAAAACGGTGGTTTACACGAAAGACCGAGATATCTATTCGCTGAGGGTGGGCGGGAAGAATCCGGTCAACCTGACCAAAGATTCTCCGGGGAATAATACGCAGCCAGCCTTTTCCCCCGACGGCGAGCGGATCGCCTTCCGTTCCGAGAGGGAGGGCGGAGGAATCTTCGTGATGGGCGCTACCGGCGAGTCCGCCAGGCGTTTGACGGATTTCGGATACAACCCGGCCTGGTCCCCGGACGGGAAGGAAATTGTCCTCGCCACAGAAAGCATTGGTCGTCCTGTAGAGCGCCCGCTTGTCAGTAAACTATCGGTCGTGAATGTTTCTACCGGCGCCAGCCGAGTCCTCTTCCAAGGGGATGCCGTGCAACCGCATTGGTCTCCGCACGGGCACCGGATCGCTTACTGGGCTGTCTCAGTTCCAGGACAAAAGGACATCTGGACTCTGTCGATCAGCGGCGGCGTGCCCGTCCGGGTCACCAACGATGCTGCCGTGAACTGGAACCCTGTCTGGTCGCCGGATGGCAACTACATCTATTTCTCCAGCGACCGGGGCGGCAGCACAAACCTGTGGCGGGTGGCCGTCGAGGAGAAATCGGGCAAAGTTCTGGGACCGCCTGAGCCGATCACCACGCCAGCGACCGACGCCGCGCACATTAGCTTCTCCCGCGACGGTCGGCAACTGGCCTATGTTCAGCGGACTTACACGGCGAATCTTCACAAGGTCGGATTCGACCCCGCGACCCAAAAGGTTGTGGGCCAGCCGACCGCCATCACCCAGGGCTCCAGAGAGGTAGTCCAGCCATCTCCTTCTCCCGACGGGCAGTGGCTGGCGTTTGCCTCTGGCGGGAAGCAGGAAGACATTTCCATCATCCGAACGGACGGCACCGGGCTCCGACAACTTACCGACGACAGGTCTATCTACCGAGCTCCCTGCTGGTCCCCGGACGGCAAAAAGATCGCTTTCTTCTCCAGCCGCAGTGGCAACTTAGAGGTCTGGACCATTAACCCCGACGGCAGCGGACTCCAGCAATTGACCTACGAGGGTCGCGGGCGTGTCTGGTTTCCGGTGTGGTCGCCGGATGGCGCCCGCCTGGCCTATTACGTTCGCTACCAGGAGGCGCAGGGAGTCCATGGAGACTCGTTCATCATGGACGTCAGGAAACCCTGGAACCAGCAGCCCCACGATGCCTTGCCCCGGTTGAGGAATCCCGATGCTTCATTTATGGCCTGGTCCTGGTCCCCTGACGGGAGAAAGCTGGCGGCGACGGAGTGGCGTGGTGCTGCCGCCGCCGGCATCGCTGTCTATTCACTGGATTCGCGGACGTGCGAGCGGTTCCTGGATTACGGCCAATACCCTGTTTGGTTGCGGGACAACCGCAGGCTGCTCTTTGCGAACCAGGGCAAAATCTCTCTCTTGGATAGTTCTACCAAGAAGGTTCAGGAAGTGCTTTCGGTGGCTCCGCACGCTGTCGTGCCCCGGTTCCGGCTTTCGCACGATGATCGCGTGATCTATTTCAGCCTCGCCGTCACCGAAGCCGATGTCTGGCTGGCCACGCTGCAATGACGCGGTGGCGACAGGCCTCGTCGCCGCGGCGACCACGGAGGTTCGACATGCGAATACCAAGAGAAGGAGTGAGCCGGCGGGATTTCATGGCCGGCGCTCCAACAACAGCAACTTGGGAGCGGCTGCGGGGTTAAAACTGGCAAGGCTGAATCAGTTCAACCTGGAGGAGATGGCGATGAAGAGAATGCTGGCCGTCCTGCTCGTACTGGCGCTGTGCGCAGCTACGTCCCCGTTGCTGGCAGGGGCGGCGCCGGGGGCGCAAAAGGGCAAAGCCAAGAGGGAAGCCAAGCTGAAAGCGAACTTCGACAAGCTCGACACGAACAAGGACGGGAACATTTCCCGCGAGGAATTTAAGGGCAAGCAGAAAGCGTTCGGCCGGATGGATGCGAACGGCGACGGCAAAGTCAGCTTCGACGAGTACAAGGCCGCGCGCGCAAACGCGGAGAAGGGCGGCAAGCGCGGCAAAGGGCGTAAGGGGCAATAGCCCGCCGCGGTGCACGGGTGGCGCGACCGCCCTCGTTTCAGCGTCCAACCCCAGCAAGAAACCTCATGCCAGCGGGTAGACCCGCTCCGAATGAAGCACCTCGCTCGCATAGGCAAGGCAGGCGCGGATATCCTCGGTCGTGAGATTGGGATAGCTGTCAAGGATCTGCTCCTGTGTCCAGCCTTTGGCCATTAGCAGGGGCGCATCCGCAGGTGCGCCACGCACCGCTACTCGTTCATGGGCGGGGGGAGAAAGTCGTAATCGAGGATCATCTTCTCCTGCAGCGCCATCAGGTGCTGGCGCTCCACGTCGCGCACTTCGGGGCGCCTCGCCGGGTTGTTCAGCCCAGTTGCAGATGAGCTTCCAGCGGGTCGCCGCGGTCCGGAGGCTCAAGCCGCACAGCGTTGTTGAATTCCGTCCGGGTTTCGCTTACAGTGTGGGGACGAATCGGGCTTGGGGGGATGTACCCGAAAAGGGAGAGTGTAACCATGAAAAAAACGGAGATCTTCTATCGTGTGCTGGCGGTCTGCCTGCTGGCGGCCGTCAGCATTTGGGGGCAGGCGGTGTCGTCGCTGTCGGGAACCGTGACCGATCCTTCCGGCGCGGTGATTCCCGGAGCCAGCATCCGCCTGGAAAACACCGCCCAGGGATTCAGCCGCGAGGTCAAGAGCGACGAGGCGGGACGCTACTCGTTCATGCAGGTTCCTCCCGGCACTTACAAGATCACGGGCAAAGCCACCGGTTTCGCCAACGTGGTGGTGAACGACGTGCGCCTGCTGGTGAACGTGCCCACGGCCCTGCCCCTGACGTTCGAAAAGGTGGGGGCGATCGCCGAAACGGTGGTGGTCAGCGCGGAGGCCATCCAGGTGAACACCAGCGACGCCTCGCTCGGCAACGCCATCAGCACCCGGCCCATCGTGGACATGCCGCTCAACGCGCGCAACATCGTCGGGCTGCTGGCGCTGCAGCCGGGCGTGGTCTTCACCCGCGAGGATGACACGGATTCGCGCAACGGCGCGGTCAACGGCGGCAAGAGCGACCAGGCCAACGTGACGCTGGACGGCGTGGACGTAAACGACCAGATGGACCGCAACGCCTTCACCAGCGTGCTGCGCATGACGCCCGACGCGGTGCAGGAATTCCGCGTCACCACCCTGAACGCCAACGCCGACAGCGGCCGCACCTCCGGCGCGCAGATCGTGATGATCACCAAGGGCGGCACCAACGACCTGCACGGCGCGGTGTACGAGTACCATCGCAACACCATCACCAGCGCCAACAATTTCTTCAACAACGCTTCGGGCGTGGAGCGGCAGAAACTGATCCGCAACATCTTCGGCGCCTCGGCCGGCGGACCGCTCAAGAAGAACCGCCTGTTCCTGTTCGGCAACTTTGAGGGGCGGCGCGACGCCAGGGACGGCAGCGCGGTGCGCACCATCCCCTCCATGGACATGCGCCAGGGCATCCTTCATTACCAGCGCCGCGACGGCTCCATCGCCACGGTGAGCCCGGCCGACATCCAGGCCAGAATCGATCCACGGGGGGTCAACCAGGCGGCGCTGAAAATCTTCCAGAGCTACCCCGCACCCAACGATTTCACCGTGGGCGACAACCTGAACCTGGTGGGCTATCGCTTCAAGGCTCCAACGCCGCTGCGGTGGAGGACTTACATTGCGCGCCTCGACTACCACCTGGACCGCGCCGACAAGCACACCCTGTTCGTCCGCGGCAACTTGCAAAACGACCAGGAGAGCGGCATGCCGCAGTTGCTGGGGCAGGCGCCGCGCAGCGTTACCCTGCGAAACAACAAGGGCTTTGCCACCGGCCTGACCAGCCTTCTGACTCCCAGCCTGGTGAGCACCTTCCGCTACGGCCTGACGCGGCAGGGGTCGGACAGCACCGGACTGCAAACCTTCGGCATGGTCACCTTCCGCGGCGTCGATCCGACGGTGCCGGCCACCCAGAATTTCACGGCCATTATCCCGGTCCACACCATCAGCGAGGACCTGAACTGGACGAAAGGCGCACACACCGTGCAGTTCGGCGGGGTCATGCGCTTCACCCGCAACAGGCGCATCGATTTCCAGAACTCGTTCTCTGGCGGCGTGGCCAACGCTTCCTGGCTGGTCAACAGCGGCGCGGACCTGAACGCCCCCTTCACCGATATGGCCTCCAGCGGCATTACCCTGTTCCGCTACGCTATGACCGACGTGCTGGGGCTGATCACCCAGGGCACGGCCAGATACAACTATATGGTGAGCGGCAAGGCCATCGGGGAAGGCAACGCCGTGCTGCGCAACTTCGCCGCCGAAGAATACGAGATGTACGTTCAGGACACGTGGAAGGTGAAGCGCGGCCTGACCATCACCGCGGGCCTGCGCTGGTCGCTGCTGCCGCCCATACACGAGGCCAACGGGCAGCAGGTTTCGCCGAACATCCCGATCGGCACCTGGTTCGACATGCGCGGCGGCCTGGCGGCGCAAGGCCGGAGCCAGATGGAGGCCGGGCGCATCTCGTTCCTGCCCGCCAACGGTCCCGGCGGACGCCCCCTGTACCCCTTCCACAAGCGCGATTTTGCGCCGCGCCTGGCGCTGGCTTACTCCCCCAGGGCGGAAAGCGGGCTCAGCAAATTCTTTTTTGGCGGGCCGAACCGCAGCTCCATCCGCGCCGGTTTCGGGATGTACTACGACCTGTTCGGCAGCGGCTTGATGCGATCCTACAGCGCGACCGCATTCGGTTTGTCCACGTCGCTGGTCAACCCCTCGGCGGTGCTGACCATCGCCAGCACGCCGCGTTTCACGGCCATCAATGAGATTCCGAAGGAGATCCTGCTGCCGGATCCGGGCGCCAAGTTCCCGGCCACCTACCCGGATGCCTTCGCCATCACCAACGGGCTCGATGACACGCTGCGGGCGCCTTACAATATGAGCGCCAACTTCAGCATCGGCCGCGAGTTCCGCGGCGGCTGGTTCGTGCAGGGTTCGTACGTGGGGCGCTTCTCGCGCCGCTCGATGATCCGCCGCGACGCCGCCATGCCCACCAACATCAAGGACCCCAAGTCCGGCCAAACCTACTTCGAAGCCGCCACCATCCTGACGCGGCAGGTGGTAGCCAACGTCCCGGTGGCCAACGTGCAAAAGGTGCCCTTCTGGGAGAACCTGTACAGCAAGGCTGCCACCGCCACCCAGACCGCCACCCAGGTTGCTTACAGCCGTTTCGCGGCCAACCTTTGGGACTGGACCTACGCCTTGTACCAGCTCGACACTGGCGCGGGGCAGGGTGGGTGCGACTCGCGTGGCCGCTGCAGCGACCTCGGCCCCTACGCCTTCTACCACCCGCAGTTCTCGTACCTCTCGGTGTTCAGCTCGGTGGCCGGCGGCAATTACCACGGCGGGCAGTTAAGCGTGCAGAAGCGGTTCAGCGATGGCGGCTCGCTGGGCATGAACTACACCTGGTCGAAGTCCATCGACCTGCGCTCCAACACCGAGCGCGCCGCTTCCGCCACCGGAGTGCTCTGGAACCCGTGGTTCCCGGGCCTGCAGAAGGGCGTGTCCGATTACGACAATACCCACCTGTTCAACACCCTCGGCGTCTATAGCCTGCCGTTCGGCAAGGGCAAGCGCTTCCTCGGCAACTCCAAGGGCCTGGCGCAGGCCCTGATCGGCGGTTGGCAGGTGTCCGGCATGTGGCGCTGGTCCAGCGGGTTCCCGATCAGCGTGTACGAGACCGGTGTCTGGCCCACCAACTGGAACAACAACGTGTGGGCAAGCTGGAACCTGAAGGAGTTCAAGACCGCCCAGACCAAAAACGCGCCGGCCATCGCCGGCAAGGGCGGCGCTAACATGTTCCCCGATCCTAAGACCGCGTTTGACGCCTTCCAATACATCATGCCCGGCGAAATCGGCACCCGCAACCCCATCCGCGGCGACGGCATCTTCAACATCGACACCAACCTGTCGAAGCGCTTCGTCATGCCGTACAAGGACGGCAAGCACGCCATCACTTTTCGCTGGGAGACATTCAACTTGACCAACACGGCGAAGTTTGATGTCGGCACCGCGTCGCTCGACATCTCCGTCGCCGGGACCTTTGGCAAGTACACCGATATGCTCACGCAGCCGCGGGTCATGCAGTTCGGTCTGCGCTACGAATTCTGAGCCGCCGCGCGCGGCCACCTCACGGGCCGCCCCTCAGCGGGCGGCCCTTTGTATCGCCGGCGTCTCGCCGGCCGGCCCCTTGTACCGCCGGCGACTTACTCGCTCATGGGCGGGGGAAGGAAGTCGTAATCGAGGATCATCTTCTCCTGCAGCGCCATCAGGTGCTGGCGCTCCACGTCGCGCACCTCCGGGCGCCCCGCCAGGTTGTTTAGCTCGCTGGGATCATTCTCCAGGTCGAACAATTCGAGCACCGGGCGCGGGCTCTGGAAGTAGGCGCGTTCGTGCTCGGGCTTCAGCTTGCCGTCGCGGTGCGCCGCCAGGATCTGCTGCCAGCTCGGATCGCGCGTGCTGTCCACGGGCTGGTATTCCATCGCGGGCGTGCAGTTGTAAATGAGCTTCCAGCGGTCGCTGCGTGCGCAGCGCGACAGGTCGAACGTCGAGGCCTTGGTCTGCGGCGTGAACGGCGCATTGCCGTGCGGCAGGCGGAAGCCGAAGATGTACTCGCGCGGCTGGTAGGAGCCGCCCCTCAGCAGGCCCAGGAAGCCGCGGCCCGACATCTCCTTGGGCGGCCTGCCGCCGCCGGCCTCGATGAGCGTGGGCGTGACGTCCTCGCCCGAGATCAGCGAGCGCGTCGTGGCGCCCGCCTTCACACGCCCGGGCCAGCGCACCATCAGCGGCGTGTTCAGCCCCGGATCGTACAGCGAGCCTTTGCCGTGCGGAAAGGCCATGCCGTTGTCGCCGATGAACATTACCAGCGTGTTGTCCTCCAGGCCGTTGCGGCGCAGCACCTCCATGGACTCGCCGAAAAGGCCGTCCATGCGCTCCACCTCGCCGCAGTAGGCGGCCAGGTCCTCGCGCACGCCGGGCAGATCGGGCAGGTGCGCCGGCAACCGGATCTTGGCCGGATCGACCTTGCCGGCGTTCTTGTCCCACACGTGGTGCGGGTCGCTGTAGTTCATCCAGAAGAACCACGGGCGGCCTTTCGGCACTTTGCCCAGGAACTCGGTGAGCTTGGCGGGCGTCTGCGTCTGGGGGGAGACATCCAGGTAATCCACCCGGTTTTTCCAGGTCTGCAGGCCATACTTGTCATAGACGGCCTGGGTGACCGCGCCGGCCTTGATCACGCCGTTGAGGTGAAAGTAACGCCCGCAGACGCCGGTGTAGTAGCCGAGCGGCCGTAGGACCTCGGGCAGCGTGATGATGTCGGGAGGCAGCGGCGAGTTGAAGCGCCCCATGCGCACCGCCACTGGCGAGCGCCCCGTCAGGAAGGCCGTGCGTGATGGAACGCACTGCGGCGCCGAGCAGAAGAAGCGGTCGAAGCGCATGCCGGCGCGGGCGAAAGCGTCGAGCACCGGCGTCGCCATGTAAGCCGCGCCGTACGCGCCCAGGTACGGCACGCTGTGATCGTCGGACAGGACCAGCATGATATTGGGCGGGGCGCCAGCCGGACGCGCCAGAACCGGCGCTGCGGCCAGCCCCTGCATCAAAGTGCGGCGAGTGAGTTTCATAGCGGGCATATCTTACCATTGTTAAAAACGTTAAGAACATTTAACGCAAGGTTAACCAACTTTCGGGCCACGGGCATGGTTCTATAAAGCGGAAGCGCGGATCCGGCGAATGGCAGTGATTGCCGGTGCGGACGGCGAAGAGGATGGCATCCACATGAAGAAGATCGAGATGGTTCCAGCCAACGTGGTTATTTTGCTGGTGGCGGCAGTCGTGGTTTTGCTGGCACAGGCGCCAGGAGGCCCTGGACGCTTCGGTTTCGGCGGCCCGCCTGTGGTGGAGAATGCGTGGTCGGCGCTGGCCTTCGAAATCAAGGTTGACGACGCGACATTGCTGAAGCTCCGGCCCTATTTCCAGAGCGCCGCCGATGCCCAGCGCCGGCTTCGCGACCAGTCGGCAGGCGATCCGGAGGCGCTGGCCCAGGGAACGCGAAAAATCCAATCGGAACTCAATCAAAAAGTCAGGCCCGCTCTGACCGAAGACCAGGCACGGAAATTGCCGGCCTTCCTGGAGTCTCGCCAGCGTCCAGGACCTCCTCCCGAAGGGTTCGGAGGAATGCGGCCTGGACCGGACCAGCGCGGGCCCGCACCGGGTCCACGCGGCGGCATATCTTCTTCATGGGATATTTCTACCCTGCCGAAGAATGACGCGGAGAAACGCATACTCGATACCGCGGAGCAGGTGGCGCGGTATCTGAGCGTGCCGTTTGATGACGGCCGGATCATTCGCCTGTTCGCCGAAGCAATCGGCGCAAAGAACGCCGCAGAAATTGGGACTTCGACCGGATACTCGGGGCTGTGGTTTGCCGCCGGCCTGCGGGCAGCCGGAGGCAAACTCACCACTTTCGAAATCGATCCGGGCAGAGCTGCGACGGCGCGGCAGAATTTCCGGAAGGCCGGAGTGGACAAGTTCATCACCGTGGTGCAGGGCGACGCGCATGAAGAGGTCAAGAAATTAACCGAGCCGATTGACATCCTGTTCATCGATGCCGATAAACCCGGTTACCTGGACTACCTCCAGAAACTGCTGCCGCTGGTCCGGCCCGGCGGACTGGTTTTGGCGCACAACATTGGCGACCGGAACGAGAGTCCCGCTTACGTCGACGCGGTGGCCAAGGATCCTAATCTGGAGACAATCCTGGTGGGTTCAGGAATGACCGTAACGCTGAAAAAGCGATAGGCGCGAAAAGACGGGCCACAGGCCGTAGCCTGTAGCCCGTGGCCTGAAGCCTGTGGCTCGTCCTCAGAACACGTACTTCAGGGCGAACTGGACCTGCCGCGGGATGCCCGACAGCGAGCGGATGGTGCCGAAGCTGTTGCTGCTGACATTGGCGTCCGGTGCGCCGAAGTTGGTCTTGTTCAGCAGGTTGAAGAACTCGGCGCGGAACTCGATCTGCCGGCCTTCCTTCAGTATCGGGAAAGCCTTATGCAGGCCCAGATCGGTTTGATAGAAGGCGTACATGCGGGCGATGTTGCGCCCGGCGTTGCCGAACGGGAGGCGCGGGTCGGTCGGCGCCCGCACGGGCCATGTCGCCTTATCGCCCGTATTGACGAAGTAGTGGTCGATGTTGCGCTGGCTCTCCGGTGTCATGAAATCGCCAAACAGGTTGGGCCGATAGGTGGGCGTGGTGCCCTCGGCCACCTGGAACTGCGCAGTGGGGCTCCAGGAGAGATTGACCGGCTGCCCGCTGGTCATGGTGTTGATCATGGTCAGGCGCCAGCCGCCGGCGATGCCGTTGATCACGGGGTGCACCGAGGCGCCAAACTTCCGGCCCTTGCCATAAGGCAAGTCGTACATAACCGTGGTGGTGTTGTTGAACGGCTGATTGTAGCTGCCGAGGCCTTTCTCGCTTTTCATGTCGCGGAAATTCACGCGTGAGTTGTCACCGTTGTAGACCTCCAGGTGGCCGGGGGCATTGTCGATGGATTTCGACCAGGCGAAGGAGTTGAGCAGGTACAGGCCGCCGGAAAACTTCTTTTCCAGCTTCGTTTGCAGCCCGTTGTAGTTGGAGAAGCCGCCGCCCCAGGCGATTTGGATATCCTTGTAACCCTGGTACGGCCGCCGTGCCGACACCGACAGGTTCTCGCCGGTGTTGTTCGGACGAGCCTGGTTGTAGTCGCCAAGGATCATCAGCTTCACACCGCGGTTGCCGACGTACGCGACGTCGAGCACCAGGTCGCGTGTGATCTCCCGCTGGATGCTGAAGTGCCAGGCCTGCACGTAGCCGGTGCGGTTGTCGGCCGGGATGTAATTGACGCGCGTGGTCTTCAGGTCATACCGGTCCGCCGCCACCATGTTCGGCACATAACCCATCATTGTCGGGCGGTAGCAACTGGTCGAGGCCACGTCGGCGGCGCAAGTGGGATTGGTGGGGACCTGGTCGACGCTCGTGGTGATGACCGTCGGAACATTGTAGGAAAGCATGTTCTCGCCGCCCAGCCGGTTAAAGTGAATATAGCTGACCCCGTAGCCGCTGCGGATCACGGTCTTCTTCATCAGGTTGTATGCCAAACCGACGCGCGGCGCCCAGTTGTTGCGGTCGGGCTTCACCAGGGCGCGCTCATAGATGCCCCCGCTTTTGGCCTGGAGCAGCTTCAGCGACTGCCACCCGATCGGGTCGAAGCTGCTCAACCGGTTGTTGGCTTCCCACTGCGGGGTGCCGTATTCATAGCGTGTTCCCAGGTTTAAGGTCAGCTTGGGCGAGACCTTGAAATCGTCCTGGAAGTAGAAAAAGTTCATCCGCTGCCGGTAATCGACCGTGACCCAGTTGGTCAGCCGGTAGTTGCTGCGGGCGCCCAACAGGAAGTCGGCGACATTGTAAATGTTGTTCGACGAGCGCCCCGATGGCCGGCTGAACTGCTGGCCGTAAGTGTCCTGCCCGTATTGCGGGCTGAAGTCCAGAATCCCGGTCTGGATGGTCTGGAACTCCCAGCCGAACTTCATCGAGTGCCGGCCGCCAACCTTGGAGTAGTTGACCTTGGGGTCGATCACCAGCGGGTTCTGGAACTGCGGCACGCTGGAGCGGCGGCCAATGCCCTGGTAGCCGCTAATGCTCTGAGTGGAGACGCCGCCGGCCAGCGCCGGGTCGGTGGGCAGGCCCTTGATGCCGTATTCCTGCTCTATGTTCGGCAGGCCGGCCTGCAGCGGCCACTTGCCGGCAATCGTTCTGGTGATGCCCAGCCGGAACTCCAGCAAGGAAGTGGGACCCAACGTGTAGGTGAAGCCGCCCGCGCCCTGCTTGTTCACGATGTGTACATTGCCCTGGCTGTTGTCGGCACCCAGCGGCAGAGGGATCACCGGGTTGTCAATCTGGTTGTCTTCGCGATGGCTGTAACGGAAGAAGCCGGTCAGCTTGCTGCTGAAGTAGTGATCGATGCGGCCGTCGCCCTTGTTATCCACCGTCGGGACACGCGGCATGTTGTCGTAGTTGCTGGAAACGCCCGAACGGGTGGTGGCGGGCAGTTGGCTGAACACCTTCTGCGCGAACGGGGTGATCGCCGACGCGGGGATCACTCCGTCGTTGTACGTCTCCTTGGTGAACGGGTTGTAGATCGGCGTCCCGAAAATGCCCTTGCGCTGGTCCATGGTGGGCAGGGAGATGATGCTGACCTGCTTGGTCACGCGCCGCAGGCCCTCATAATCGCCGAAGAAGAAGGTCTTGTTCTTGAAGATGGGGCCGCCCAGCGCCCCCCCAAACTGGTTCTGGTTCAGGGCCGGTTTGCCGAGGCTCGGCTTGAAGAAGCCGACCGCGTTCAGCTTGGTGTTCCGCAGATATTCCCAGATCGAGCCGTGGAACTCATTGGTCCCGCTGCGAACCGACACGTTGACGATGGCGCCGCCGGCCCGGCCGTATTCCGCGCTGTAGTTGTTGGTCTGGACCTTGAACTCGGTCACCGCATCCGGCGCCATTTGCACCATCTGGTTGGAATAGCCCTGGTTGCTGGTGCTGTAGGCGTTGTTGTCTATGCCGTCCACCATGAAGTTGTTCAGGGCGCTGCGCAGGCCGTTGACGTTGTACGAGGAATCGCGGTCGGGGATCGACGACTTGCGCACCCCCGGCGCCAGCAGCGTCAAATCGGCGTAAGAGCGGCCGTTCAGCGGCAGGTTGATAATCGTTTGCCGGTTGATCAACTGGCCCCGGTCGCTCGAATCGGTTTCCAGCACCGCGGCGGCCCCGGTGACCTCGATGGTCTGGGTGGTGTCTCCCACCTCCAGCCTCAAATCCACTCTCTGGCGCGCGTTGACCGCCACGGTGAACTCCTGGGCCAGGGCGGTTTTGAAGCCGGCCGCCTCCGCTCTAATGCGGTAGCTGCCGACACGCACGTTGAGAAACTCGTAGTTGCCGACGGCATCGGTTACCGCAGTCACCGAAATGCCGGTCTTGGTGTTTTCCAGGGTTATCTTGCTTTGCGGGACAACGGCTCCGGAGGGGTCCTGGACCGTGCCCAGCACCGTTGCCGTTTCAAATTGAGCAAAAGCCGCGCTGGCCAGCAGTATCACCACGGCTGCCGCCAGGGGCAGGGTAAACATCGCCCGTTTCATAGACTTGACGCCTCCTTTCGAGGTTGCCAATCACATGGCCGTTCCTTTGTGGATAACCGCTTTCCGGCGGAAAGTCAAGCGCACGATCCGCGCGGTCGCCGGCCAGACGCCGGCGGCAAAACGCGGCCGCCGGCTCTCATGATTTCTGTACGTCATTTCTGCGGGCTTGACATGGCCGCGATTATCTGACTTTATTCTCGGATTGCACCTGGAAGCGATCATGAAGCCGCGGCTCAAATGGTTCGCGTTGCTGGCCCTTGTCACCACACTGTTCTTTTGGAAGATCGTGCTGAGCGGCCAGTTCTCGATGATCCTGGAGTACGAGGGGGCCAATCAGGGCTACTCGTGGTATCACTTCACGGCCGCGTCGCTGCAAAAAGGCGTGCTGCCGCTCTGGGATCCCTACACGCACTCGGGCCGCAGCTTCAGCGGGGAAATGCAAACCGGGCTGTTCTACCCCCTCAAGCTGCCGCTCTACTTCTGGCCGCTCCAGGAGGGGAAGCTGCTCTCGGAACGCCTGTTCCACCTCCTGTACGTGTTTGCCCACCTGCTGGCGGCCATCTTCATGTTTCTGCTGGCCGAGGAGCTGGGCCTCGAGCGCTTCCCGGCATTTGTCTCCGCCATCTGCTTCGGCCTGGGCGGCTTCGTGGGCAAGACCATGTGGCCCGACATGGTGGACAGCGCCATCTGGCTGCCGCTGATTCTCCTGTTCCTGCTGCGGGCCTTGAACGCCGGGCTGACGGCGAAAGGCGCGGCGCACGCCGGCCTGGCCGGTGCGGCCCTGGGGATGTCGGTGCTGGGCGGCCGCCTGCACGTGCCGCTAATGGAGGGCTTGGTGGTGGTGAGCGCCGCCGCCTTTTTCGCCTGTGCGCCCTGTCTCGAACAGAGCCGCGAGCGTGAGCGAGCGGTCCGCTCCCTGATCCCGCTTGGCGGGACGGCTCTGTCGAGACCACTGATCTGGGCCGCCATCGCCGTGGCCATCGTCGCCGTCATCGCCTTTGCCGTCAGCGCCGTCCAATTGTTTCCCTCCATGGAATACAGCAAGATGGCCATCCGCGCGCTGGGCGGCGATCTGGCTATGCCCGCGCGGCAGAAGATCCCCTATGCCTACCTGAACGACGGTTTCCTGCCCAACGCCATCTTCGCTTTCTTCCTGGTCTATCCGTTCGGCGGCAACATCGGTCACGGAGAGGTGAGCCCCTACCTCGGCGTGCTGCCCTCGCTGCTGGCCGGCATCGGCATCTGGCGCGGCTGGAAACAGCCCTGGGTGCGCTACCTGGCCGGCCTCGCGGTGCTGTCGTTCGTTTACTCGCTGGGCTTCTTCACGCTGCTGCACGGCCTGCTGTACGCGCTCGTGCCCTACCTTTGGATGGGCAGGGAACCGGGCCGCTTCATCTACCTGACGCATTTTGCGATGGCCTTGCTGGCCGGTTTCGGCGCGCAGGCCGTTTTATCGGAAGAAGCGCCGCAGTTCCTGCCGCGCCTGCTGAAGCCGCTCAAATGGGTGATTGGCCTGGTGGCCGCCGCTCTGGCTGTGCAGGCCATGCTGAACTACCCGGCGGTGAACGAATGGAGCTATTTCGAGCTGACGTTCCTTCTGGCGGCGCTCATCTTCGTCACCTGCGCGGCCCATGGGCGCCGGGGCAGGGAAATGCAGGCCATCGCGGTCCTGCTGATTCTGTTCGACTTCGGCCCCACGCATTGGATCATTCGCAACAAGGCGGACGAGTTGAGCAAGGGAACCAACCATCTGGCGTTGCTCCTGAATTGCCGGAAGATGGCCGACTTCCTGAAAGCCCAGCCCGGGCTCTTTCGCGTGGACGTTACCGGCGACTGGGCCCCCAATATCGGCGACCTGTACGGGATCCAGACCACCGGCGGCATGTCGGCCACCGAGCTGGACTCTCACGGGCGCTTCTTCGTGCTGGATCGCCGGGCCTTCGATCTGCTCAATGTGCGCTATCTGGTGCGCAAACAGCCGCTGCCCAACGACAAGCTGGTGTTCCAGGACGGCACGTGGAGTATCTACGAGAATGCCAGTTGTTATCCGCGGGCCTGGGTGGTACACCAGGCCGAGGTCGAGCCGTCCGCTGAGGCACTGCTGCGGCGCGTCGGCTCCGCATCGTTTGACGCGCGCCAGGCGGCGCTGCTGGGGCGGCCGCTCGAGACCCAGCTCCAACCTGCGGCGGCCCCCCAAGCCGACACCGCGGAGGTGACGGACTACGGCGCCACCCGCGTTCAGGTGCGGGTGCGCGCCCGGTCGCGCGGCCTGTTGGTGCTGAGCGAAGTGGATTATCCGGGGTGGCGGGCCAGGGTAAACGGAGCGCCGGCCGCCATCCACCGCGTGGATGGCCTGCTGCGGGGCATCGTCGTGCCACCCGGCGAAAGCATGGCCGCGCTGCGCTATGTGCCCGGCTCGGTGCTGGCCGGCGGCATCTTGTCGCTTATTTCGCTGATCGGCGTGGTTGGATTTGCCGCCGTGGTTTTTCGGAAATCGGCTGTGGGCCGTAGGCTGTAGGCCGTGGGCAAGACCGGCTTTAGCCCACAGCCGACAGCCCACGGCCTACAGCCCAGATTCTTATGACTCGACCGACGACAAAGTGGCTGCTGCTCCTGCTGCTGGTAGTCATCCTTTTCTACTGGAAGATTGTCCTCACTAAACAGTTTTCGGTCCTCACGGAATACGAAGAAGCGAACCAAAGCTATGCCTGGGCGCATCACACGGCCGCCACCCTGAAGCACGGCAGCCTGCCGCTCTGGGACCCGTACGCACGCGGAGGCGTCAGCTTCATCGGTGAGATGCAGACCGGACTGTTCTACCCGCTCAAGGCGGTCCTGGCGCTGCTCCCGTTCAACCGTGACGGCCTGCTGTCGCCGTGGGCTTTCGAGCTGTACTTCGTATTGCTCCATTTTGTGATCGGGTGCGCGATGTTCGCGCTGGCCCGGGACCTGGGTTTGAGCCATTACGCGGCGCTGGTGGCCGGCGCCTGCTTCGGCCTGGGCGGCATGGTGGGACGCGTGGGCTGGCCGGATATGCTGGATTCGGCTGCCTGGCTGCCGGTGATCGTTCTATTCCTGCTGCGCGCCGTGCACGCGCGCCGCGCGCTGCCCGGTTTGGTGTTTGCCGGCCTGGCCGGGCTGGCCCTGGGGCTCGCCATCCTCGGCGGCCGCCTCCATATCGCGATCATGGATGTAGTGGTGGTGGTCAGCGCCGCCGCGTTTCTGGCGCACCATGCGCCCGCCGGGCCCGCCGGTTTCCCGGCGCGCGGCAACCGCTGGGCTTGGGCCGGAACGGTGGTCGCCATCGTAGCCGTGGTGGCGTTTTTGGCCGCCGCCATTCAGCTCCTGCCTTCCCTGGAGTACAGCGGGCGGGCCGTCCGCTACCTGAGCGACGTGTTGATGCTTCCGGCGCAGCGGAAAATCCCGTATGCCAATCTCAGCGGTGGCTTTTGGCCCCGCTCCGTCGTCGCGTTGTTGTTCGGCTTTCCGTTCGACGGGGCCGTCGGCGGCGGCGAGAGCTACAGCCCGTACTTCGGCGTTGTGCCGCTGCTGCTGGCCATCGTCGGCGCCTGGAAAAACTGGCGCCATCCGCTGCTGCGGTACCTGGCGGGGCTGGCGGTTCTAGCCTTCTTCTACACGCTGGGCTCCTTCTCCTTCCTGCACGGCCTGCTGTACTCGATCACGCCGTTTCTGTGGATGGCGCGGGAGGCTGCCCGTTTCATCTACCTTGCCAACTTCGCCATGGCGCTGCTGGCCGGCTTCGGCGCCGAAGCGCTGTTCTCGGGCCAGGCCGATCGCGCCTCGCTGGCGCCGCTGCTCCGGGTCTTCAAGTGGGTGGTGATCGTCTGCCTGGCGGGCCTCTCCGTTCCCGCGCTTTTCACCAAGCCGGAGATAAGCGAGTGGGTTGCCCTCTCCGTCCTGATCATTCTCTCCGCATACGGGCTACTGCTTTACATCCTGGCCGGCAACCGCAACCGTTTGGCGCGCTTCCTGGTGGTGGCCCTGATTCTGTGCGACCTGAGCGCCTTCAATTGGACCCTCCGGGACAAGATCGAGCTGGAGAAGACCGGCAAGAATCACCTCAAGGTCTTGTTGAACTGCGGGGGAGTGGCCGAGTTTTTGAAATCACAGCCCGGATTGTTCCGCACCCAGGTGCTGGTCGAGTGGCACCCCAACATCGGCGACCTGTACGGCATTCAGACCATCGGCGGGACGGGCGCCACCTTGCCCAACGGCTACGAACGTTTCCTGAATACCGTGCCGCACTCCGTGGACTTGCTCAACGTGCGTTACTTCGTGAAGCCGAAAGCGGCGCCGGAGCCCGGCGCGGTCTACGAGGATGCCGGCTGGAAGGTGTACCAGAATGCGAACTGCTATCCGCGCGCCTGGATGGTGCATGAAACGGCCGTCGAACCCTCGCCCGACAGGCTGCGTGCCAAGCTGGGCGAGCCGGGCTTCGACCCCCGCCGCGCCGCGCTGCTGGCGGCTCCGCTACCCGTGACGCTGGACCCGGCGGCGACTGTGGCGCCCGGCAGCGAAGAAATCGCCTTCACCTTCTATGGCGCCCATCGCCTGGAATTGACAGTCAGGGCAGAGAAGCGCGGCCTGCTGGTGCTCAGCGAGGCCGATTACCCCGGTTGGCGGGCGACGCTGAACGGCAACCGCGTTCCAATTTATAAAGCCGACGGGCTGTTCCGCGCCATTGTAGTGCCGCCGGGCGAGAGCCGCGTGGTGTTCCGCTACCGGCCCGGCACGGTGCTGGCCGGCGGCATCCTCAGTTTCCTGGCATTTTTCGGCGTGCTGCTGGCCGCCTTCGTGTATCGCCGCCAGTTGGCCGACGATGGTCCCGCCGCGAAGGAGGCTGTAGGCCGTGGGCTGTAGGCTGTGGACCGGCAGCCGCGCGCGGTTCCCCCACAGCCTACAGCCTCTTCCCGGCGTTGACTTGGCCGCCAATCTCGCCTACGCTCGAATCATCATGCAGCGACATTGGGGTCCGGGATGCGCCCGCAAATAGCGGACCTGCTGCCACTGACTCATGTTCTGCCCGGGGCGCGCGTGCTCGACCTGGGTTGCGGGCCGGGGACCGTCCCTTACGCGCGCTTTCCGCAGCTCCGCTTCTACGGCATCGACCAGTTCGCGCACCCCGACACGCGCGGCTGGCCGAAGAACGCCTGGCTGGCACTGGCCGACGCCGAACGCCTGCCCTGGCCGGACGGCTGCTTTGACGCCATACTCTGCAATTTTGTGTTCGAGCACCTGCGGGAGCCGCGCGTGGCGCTACGGGAGCTGGACCGCGTGGTACAGCCCGGGGGCCTGTTGTACATCTCCGTCCCGCGCCACAGCAGCATGGAAGACCGCCTCTACCGCCTGACGGTCAGGGGCGGGGGACACTTGCAGCGCTATACGCTGCAGAGCTTTCTCGAACTGATGTACCAGGAGAGCGGGTTCAAGCTGGAAGCCATGGCCCCTTCGCCGGCCGCCTTCACGTGGCTGCAAACCGCTCCCCTTGGAGACCTTCTCCGGCGGTTGCTGTACCGCGCCTTTCGCCTGTGGGCGCGGGCCACGGGGCACGATCCGCTGGCCTCCGCTTCGTACCTGCTGCTGTTCAAGATGGGCCGGCGTCGCGGCCTCCTGAGGATCGCGCGGGTGTGCTCGGCGTGCGGATGCTCGATCCGCGGCGAGGCGCCCCGGGCGCCCTCCCGGGCTGTCTGGCCTTGCCCGGTCTGCGGGTTCGAGAACCTGGCGGTTTGAAGAATTGCGGATTGCGGATTGCGGATTTCAAGCCTGGTGTTCGAAATCCGCAGTCCGCAATCCGAAATCCACAATGTTCCAGCGCTTCTCCAGCACGTTTCTCGGCCCCCGGGACGACCGCTGGTTCCGCCGCGGGCTGGTGATTGCGTCGGCGCGGCCGCAAACCGTCCGCGCGGCGCTGGCCAAGCTGGAGGGCGCTTTCCCTGGCGTGGTGTTCGACTTTCTGGGCAAGCCGCCGCCCATCGAGGGCTCGCCGCAGACAATCATATTCCGCTATGTCTTCCCGGTGAAGCGGCCGCTGGGCGGGCTGCGGCTGCTGCTTCACGCCCGCCAGGAATACGACCTGGTGGTGCTGTTCGCCGCCGGTGACGGCGAACTGGCGCTCTGCCGCGCCTGCGCTTTGTTGCTGCTGCGCCCCCGCCGGTTCTTCGTCTTCAACGAATTCGGCGACGGCTTCTGGCTGCATCGCGAAGAGATGGCGCAAATCCGGGGCCACTTCGAGCGGCGGTACAACTGGGCAGGGAAGCGCTGGCTGCTGAGCCAGATGGGCGACCGGGTAGTGTCGGCCTTGCGGTCCTACGGGCGAGCGGCGCGGTGCCTGGCGCTGCTGCCCTATCGCGCGGTGCTGCTGCTGGGCGCAGCCGTCTTGTTCCTCCCGGCCGTTTTGCTGCTATTGCTGCTGCGCACGGCCTACAGCGCCCGCTCGCACCGCTTCCGGCTTTTCGGCCGGCTGGCGCCAGCGCCCCGCCCGCTGACGCCGCAGGCCCTGTACGCGCAAAAAGGAGGGGCCGCACACCCGGTGGCCGCCGCACCCGCGCTGCCCGGCGGACATGTCCCCGCCCCGCCGGCCGCCGCAAAGCCGCCCCGCCAGGTCACCCCGCGCGCGCTGGAGTTGAGAGCCGAACGTCTGCTCATTACCGGGGCCTGCGACGGCATTGCCTGGACACCCGGAAAGATTCAGTTAGACGGCGAGAGTTTCGTTTCCTTCTGGGTGGAGGGATTGCCGGCGGCCGCCGGTGTCGCCGACGTGCGCGTCCGCGCCAACAGCCTCGAGCTGGAGGTGGAGTTTGTAGCGCCGCCGGGCGCCGGGCCGCGGCAGATCAACGCCCGCCTCCCGGCTGGAGTCCAGCCCGGCCAGTATCAACTGGTGGTCTCGATGGGCGATACCCAGTCGCCGCCCTTCCTATTGATGATTGAATGATTGCCCAGTTTTCAGTTGACGCGCAACTGAGAACTGAGAACTGACAACTCTTCAATCACTGGCAGCCGGTAATGCTTCCCAGCATGTTGCCCGAGGTGTTGCCGCTGACGGTGTTGGCGCCGCTGCAGGAGATGGCGCCGCCACTTTGCGCGTTCAAGCCCCAGCCCTGGTTGCCGATGATGGAGTTGCCGCCGTTCAGGCGGACGGTGCTGCCCGCCCCGGCAGCCAGAATTGCCTGGTCGCCGGTGTTCCCGCTGACCGTCGTCCCAGTCAGGGTCGCCTGCGCCCCTCCGGTCGCCGACAGCGCGCCTCCCTTGTTGGAATTAATCAGGCAGCCTTGAATAGTCACCGTCGCATTGTTGTACAGGCTGAGGCCGCCGGTACCGTTGCTGGAAATCTCGCTGCTGGCCAGAGTCGCGGTGGAGGCGTCGATCATCATGCCTGAGCCGCGGCCGTTGCGCACCTTGTTATTGGTGAAATTCCCGATGCGCGAAGACTCGCGCACGTAAACGCCGCCCGTGCCACTGTTGTCAAAGGTGGTGTTGGTGACCGCATCCGCCTGGCCGCCGGGGAGGCCGGAGCCGCCGGCCGCCAGCTCCATGGCCACCTCGTTGTTATTGCAGGTGTTGCCGTCCAGGGTGGTGACGCGCGAGCCGTTGAGGATGCTCACCCCAGTCCCGTTTTCGGTGGAGACGTTGCGCAACACCCGGCCGACGGTGGCCCCATTCTCGATAAAGATCCCGCTCAGCCCGCTGTTGCGCACGGTGTTGTCGGAGATCTCATTGGCCGTGGATTGCTTTTGAACCAGGATTCCCTGGTTCTGCGTGTCGGAGACCGTGTTGTTGCTGATGGTGCCCGCCCGGCCGTTCAGGAAGATTCCGATCCCGAAGGGGCGGTTGTTCACCAGCTTGTTTCCGGAGATGATGTCCGCCGTGGCGCTGTTTTCCGTTATCAGGATGCCGGTGCCGGCGAATCCGAACTGCACTCCGCCGTTCCCGGTCAACTGGTTATTGACGATCACTCCGTTCAACGCCGGAACCGTCCCCCCTTCCGCGCGGTTGTTGAACTCGATCCCCGAAGATCCGTTGTTATTGGTGGTGTTGTTAGCAACGCAGACGTTGCCGCCCGCGCTGATCAGGATTCCGTCGGCGCGGTTGTCCTGGGAGATGTTGTTGATCACGTAGGCGCCATAGGCGCCCGCCAGCGAGGCAGGGCAGTTGCTCGGAGCGTTGGCGATCGTGAGCCCCGTGGCGCCGGCAAGGGCAATGCCACTTTCCAGGTTGGAGACCGAGACGTTGTTCCGCACAATCAGCCCGCGCGAAACTTCCGAACCGATGCCGAAGCGGATATTCGAGGTCAGCAGGTTGTTTTCGAGGATCACGTTGTCCGCGTGATAGACGTAAATGCCCACCTGAGCGGCCTTGCGGACCGTGAATCCGGCCATGCGCACACCGGAGGCCGGTATCACCACCGCGTTGCCGTTTCCGTCGGAGCGGGTGTAGGTCTCGCCATCAATGATCGTCGTAGCCGCTCCGGCCCCAATCAGCGTCACGTTCGGCGGGAAGCCGTTGGTGCCGATTCCCTGGCTGCCGATGGGAATCTGCTCCTGGGTCTTCGACGGCGAGTAGAGGCCGGAGCGGACGAAAATCACGTCGCCGGATCGGGCCGCGGCAATGGCCTTGGTGATACTGTTGAAGGGGCTGGAGGAACTTCCGTTTCCGCCGGCCGCCGCCGTGGCGTCCACATACCAGCGGATATTCAAGCCGGAGGTGCTCGGCGCGCTCGGCGGGTCTACCGGCGGAGGCGCGGAAACCGAATTGTTGAGGGAGCGGATCACATTTCGCTGACTGTCCTTCACCGTCAGGATCAGATCGCCGGCCGCCGAAGCCCCGTATTCACTTCCGCCCACCAGGTGCATATCGACGTTTTGCGATTGCGGAACGCAGAAAGCGCCAAACCCCGTCAAGCCGGTGGTTATGAAGCCGCCGACCACCACGCCGCCGGAGAAGGCCCGGGCGGTGAGCGACATCTGGAATGTGCCCCGGGGAGACCCGGCAGCGCTGCTCAGGCGGACCACGTAAAAGCCGGGAGCGAGATTCGGAGTGGTGAAGGTTAGCGGCGGCGTCCCGCTGGTGCCGGCCACCCGGTTGTTGTCCTTGAGCAAATCGACCGTCAAACTCACCTGGCCCGTGGTGCCCGGCAGTTGCTGCGCATCGACCCGGACCGTCACCTGTTGGGCGCTAGCCAGCGAAAAGGCGCCGAATCCCGGCAACTGGCCGGCGCCTTCAAAGCCCCCGCCAAGATTGAAACCGCCCGTCAGTTCGCCTTGCGAGACGAGCACTTCCATTCCCCAGAAGCCTTCTTTCTGGCCCGCCACCAGCGTTGCTTCGGCGATATAGAAACTGGAACTGCAATCGCCGGTGGAATTCAAGTAGGGCACGAACCGCGGCTCTCCGGGAATGTCGATAGGAGGTTTTGCGCCCAGCGGCATGTTACCCAGGTCGTAAATGCGCAAGTTCGCTTGGTTCTTGAACTCGGTCACGAACAGGCGTGTCGCATCGCTGCTGATCCGGATGCCGGAGGAGGGAGTATTCACCTGGACGACTCCGGTCAAAACGTCCTTCGCGCTGGTTTTGCTGGGGTCCAGGACGGAGAAGAAGTTGCTCCCCAGGTTCGCCACATAGACCAGGCTGGAGTTGAGGGGATGGGGCGCCACGGCGGTGGGCTGCACGCCGACCGGCACTTGAAAGAGCGATTGCGGCGAGGCGGGGTTGCTCACGTCCAGCACGGTTACCGTGTTATTGGTCAGGTTGGCAACCACGGCGCGCCGGCCGTCGGGGGTGACGGCGATCGCCACCGGATTCTTTCCCACCGGCACTTTGGTAACAACCAGTTGCGGAGTGACTCCCTGGTCCAGAACCGCGATGGCATTCTCTCCGCCCAGCGCGATATAAACGTAGCGTTGACTGACCGGATGAACCGCGAGCGCGCGCGGGTCTTTCCCCACCGGAATCCGAGAGCCGACCACCCGCCGCCCGGCGACATCGATGAAACTGATATCACCGCTGGTGCCGTTGGCGGCAACGGCAGTGTTAGCGCCGGAGGTGACCACGCTGCTCGGCCGGCTTCCAACGGGAATCTGCGCGACCTCGGTCCCGCTGTTCACGTCCAGCACGCGTATGACGTCCTGGTCTTCATTGACCACCAGGGCGGTCGTGCCGGTCACCGCGATGGAAACCAGGCGTGTGCCGGCGCGGAAGGCGCGCAGTTGGGTGCCGTTGATGACATCGAGCACGCGCACGTTGGGGCCATCCACGAACGTGCCGTCCGCTTGCTGCACACGCGTCGGGAACAGGTTCACGACAACCGCCTGCTGATTGCCGGAAGCCAGTGCCAACGCAAACGGACTGTCGCCCACCGCCACCGTCCCGATGGGCTGAGCCTGCGGTTGGGTTTGAGCGGGCAGGGAAGCACAGGCTGCCGCGACCGCCAACAGCACACGAAAAAGCCAAACCGGATGCAATTCGAAAGGCATGACTCCTCCCCTAAATCAAGGGGCACCCAGGTGCAGATAGTGTAGGCAAGGAGGATATCGCAACCACCCGCTGCAATCCAATAGCACTTTCAGTTGAGCCGGCGACGATCGATGCCAATCAACTGAACGATGTCGCCATCAAAGGGCGCGACATCTTCGACCTGCTGCGGACCCTGCCCGGCGTTAGTGTCGGAATCGTGGGCTACTGCACGGCGATGAACACCGAGTTGGACGTGGCGCCGCCGACGGTTACCACCAGCGGGACGGCGTTGCCGGTGGGCGAGTTGGCCGGTACCCGCGCGTTTACCTGGTAGAGTCCCACAAAGCCGGGCGCCAGCCCCGAGAAGGCAACTTCAGCCGGAAGGCTGCCGATGGTGACAGTGGGAGTCGTGGCCGTCCTTGAGAGCGCACTGCCGGACGCCGCTGCGCCGCTGGCCGGCCGGTCGCTGACCGCCCCCAGCCCGGTGCAGTAGATGGATACCCATTCATCGCGCTTGGCCGGACGGCACGCCCGGCCGGGAATGCTTCCGCTGGCCGCGGCCAACTCCCCCGTGGCCGAAATCAGGATGGCCGCCTGGCCTGCCGAGTTGACGACAAACACGCCCGGATCGGAGTTAATCAGGTTGACCGATTGAGCGGTGCTGTTCACCCCATCGACGTTGACCACGATGGATGCCTGCGTCTGCCCCTGGACTTCCCACGGTACCTGAAAATTGATCTGCAGGCGCGAAACGTAGATCAGCGGCGCCGGAATGCCGTTCATCAGCACGGACGTGCCGCCCAGTTTCGTGGGCAACGGAGTCCCGCCGGCCGGCCAGGTGAAAACGGAAAGGTTGCTGCCAAACAGAGAAGCCAGCCCTCCGGCGGCCACCTGCGCCCGGAAGCTCGCGCCGTTGACTGTCCCTCCTGCATTGATTGTGGGAAGTGGCGCCGCACCCGGCGTGTCGGCGATCTTGGCAATGAACGCTCGCGAACCTTCCGAACACGATGTAAGCGGACTTGCTGTGAGGAGTTTCCCGTAGTAGACCCAGCCGGTGACGTAGGCGGCGCCGGCAGTGTCTGCGGCGACCCCTAGAACCGGGCAGCCGTAATAACCGCTGCCTGATATGGAACAAAAGGACGTGGAGTAAACGAGGGCGGAGCCTGCTGCGTTCAGTTTCGCGATAAAGTTTCCCGTGCTGTAAGCCGCATCCAGGGGCGCGAGCGTGGGGAAATCGGCTGAATCGGTGTGACCCGCTACATAGACGCTGCCGCCCGGGGCCACGGCGATGCCGTACCCTGCATCCCAGCCGCTGCCGCCGAGGTAAGTCGCGTATAGCAGCGCGGAACCCGCAGCGTTCAGCTTCACAACAAAGGCGTCCCCCTCAAGCTCGTTCCCCGGCGAAATCTCCGGGTGGCCGCCGTAAGCGGGCTGTAACTTGGTGGGGAAATTGGCCGAAGTGGTCCAACCGGTGACGTAAGCGTTGCCATCTGAGTCCACAGCAACAGCCCGGCCGGCGTCCAAGCCGGCCCCGCCGAGGTAGGTGGAGTAGACGAGGGCGGAGCCTGCGGCGTTGAGCTTCGCCACAAACGCGTCTCCGCCGCGCCCATATGACAACGGCCCCCCACCGCCGTAGGTGGCCTGCAAGGGGTTGACTGTAGGGAAGTTGGGTGAGATGGTCCAGCCCGTGACGTAAGCATTGCCGCCGGCGTCCACGGCAATGGCCGAGGCTTCGTCACAACCACTGCCACCCAGATAAGTGGAGTAAACCAAGGCGGAGCCCGCGGCGTTGAACTTGGCTACGAACCCGTCGCCCATGTTAGGAAGGAACCCCGGCACTCGGCCGCCGTAGGCGGCCTGCAACGGATTAAACGTGGGGAAGTTTAGGGACTGCGTCCAGCCGACGACGTAGGCATTGCCGGAGGAATCTACAGCAATGCCGTTGCCTTCATCGTCCGCGTTGCCACCGAAATAAGTGGAATAGAGCAGGGCAGAGCCCGCGGCATTCAGCTTCGCCACAAAGGCATCGCCACCGTACGTGTACGGCAACGTGGTTCCGCCGCCGTAAGCGGCTTGAAAAGGGTTCACTGTCGGGAAATCGAGGGACTGGGTATGCCCGGTGATGTACGCGTTGCCGCCGGAATCCACGGCAATGGCGTAGCCTTCGTCGACGCCGCTGCCGCCCACGTAAGTTGTGTAAAGTAGAGCGGTGCCCGCCGCATTCAGCTTGGCTACAAATGGCTCTTCGCGCATCAGGTTTACCGGTAGCACGTTCGCCCGGGTGCCTGTGACGTAAGCATTGCCGGCGGAGTCCACGGCGATGCCTGTGCCCTTCGCGCCGAAGATAAGCTGCCCGCCCAGGCAGGTCGAGTAGAGCAGCTTCGGGTCAATCACCAGTGGCCTGGTCGGGTCGTACGCCGCCACGCTAAAGCTCACCTCATTGCCCCATAGCGCGTAGCCGCCATCAATCTCATGCCGGCCATTGGCCGCCTCCTGGTAAAGCAGCGGCTTGCGAAAACGGATCTGGCCGGCACTGTCATCACCGGCATTAAGCACCAGATCACCCTGAGCGTCCAATTGCAGCTTGCCGGCGCCCTCCACGGCAAGCCGGATAACGTTGGGGTCGGCGCCGGGCGCAACCACGAAGTCGTACTCCAGTTGTTGCTGGCTGCCGTAGTACACCATCCTCACCCCCGGATACACATCGCGGTATTCGACCTTGGCATAGTTGGGGACGTTGGTCCGCCACTTTGACGGGTCGTTGCCAATGAAGTAGTTGCTTTTGCCGGGCAGTTCCTCGGCACCCACCACGCGTGTGGCAGGGCTGGCACCCACCAGTTTCGTCCGCAGCACCACCGCCTTGGCTGCGTTCTTCCTACCATTGCCAGTGAGCTCGAACTCGGCTGGCGGGCTCAGCCAAAGCACGGCCTCAGTCGCCTTCAAAAACAGCGTGTAGCCGTTGCCCTGCGAGAGGAACTTCACCTCACGATCCGCCTGGCCCGTGTTTGCTTCGAACGCAATCGGCAGCTTTCCGTAAGCTTCAGAAAAGATCAGTCCGGAGTGGAAAGCTGGTTTGCCGGCTGGCCGCGTGATGGCGCCGTTAATCAGCGGCCGTAGGCTCCTGCTGCCCGCAGCGATTACGCCGGCGCCCAAGCCGAGCAGCACAGCGATTGAGAGGACGTTGAAGGGAATTCTGCCCCGCATGACCACCTCCGCAAGGGCCCTTAGATGAAGGCATGGTACGCGTGGAGCTAGCAGGTGTCAATCCCCTTATGTAATTGGACGGCGGCGGCTCGCGACGTAGGCGATTCTGCTGTTCGGAGCGGTTTCCACGGCGGTAGGCTGCACGCCGACCGGCACTTGAAAGAGCGGCTGCGGCGAGGCAGGGTTGATCACGTTCAGCACGGTGACCGTGTTGTTGGTGAGGTTGGCAACCACGGCACGCTCCAGGTGTGAGCCGGAGGTAATGAGGAGGCGTTCAAGCGCTGATCTGTGGCTAAAACACATGGAGTTCGTTGCAGGGTGGCGTCGTGAATCACAGCAGCGCGCCACGGCGATAAATACCGAGTTGGACGTTGCGCCGCTGGCCGGCAGCCGTCGGCCGCCAAGTGCTGAAAGTCAAGAACGAAAGAGCGCATTCCGTATCTAATGACTGTATCCTGTGTCAGTGATCGCCGAGAATCGGGGGGACGGAAAAAGATGAAAGAATCGGGAATGGGGGTGCAGCGTTCGAGAAAGACCGGGGCCTTGGGTGTCGTTCAGGTTCTGCTCGATCACATGCCGGACAGCGCATTCGCCGTCGACCCCGATGGCCGCATCGCCTACGCCAACCAGTCGGCTGGCCGGCTGCTGGGCTACTCGGCGGACGAACTGCTGACGCTGCGCGCCACGGACATTATGGAACCTTCAGCGGCAGAGCGGGCGTTGCGCGGGCGCGAGCTGCGAGCAGCCGGCTCTCTCACCTTTTCATCGGATTGCCGCCTGAAAGGAGGCGGAGGATTCCCGGTCCGCCTGACCGCCAGCCGTGCGGAAATTGGGGGCCGTGAATACCGCCTCTTGTTTATGCACGACGCCAGAGCGGAGAAGCAGACCGTAGAGGCGCTCGACCGCGCGCTTTCCGAATCCGCGCGCCGTCAGGAGGAGGTCACGGCGCTTCTCGCGGCCTCGCGCGCCATCCTGGGACAGCGCGAGTTGAGCCAGGCGGCCCGCTCCATATTCACTGCCTGCAAGTCGCTCATCGGCGCCACCGGGGGGTATGTCGCGCTACTGAGCGATGACGGGCTCCAGAACAACGTGATATTCCTCGATTCCGGCGGCACGGCGTGCACCGTTGACCCGCAACTTCCCATGCCGATCCGCGGCTTACGGGCTGAAGCCTACCGGATGGGCGAGCCGGTCTATGAGAACCACTTCGACACCAGCCGCTGGACCACGTTCATTCCCGGCGGCCACATGGTGATGCGCAATGTCCTGTTCGCCCCCATGAAGATCCATGGCAAGGCGGTGGGCTTGTTTGGGCTGGCGAACAAACCGCAGGACTTTACGCCGGAAGACGCCCGCATCGCTGCGGGCTTCGGCGAGCTGGCGGCCATTGCGCTGGTCAACGCCCGGGCGCTGACATCGGTCGAGCGGAGCGAGGGGCGTCTTCGTTCCATCGTTCAGGCGGCCAACGATCCGATTGTCACCGCCGATACAGCCGGCAACATCGTCTTCTGGAACAAGGCCGCCGAGGTCGTCTTCGGCTACTCGCCCGAGGAAGCCATCGGACGTCCGGTCACCATGCTGATGCCGGAGCGGTTTCGGGATGCGCACAGCGGCGCGTTGCGACGGGCTGCCGGGCAAGAGCAGTGGAAGACGATCGGAAGAACCGCCAACGTCATCGGGGTCCGAAAAGACGGCCGTGAATTCCCCATAGAACTGTCGCTGGCGGCCTGGCAATCGGGCCAGGAATCGGGCTGTACCGCGGTGCTGCGCGACATCACCGAGCGAAAACGTGCTGAAGAAGAAGTGCGAAGACAACAGGCGACGATCCGCGAGTTGTCCACCCCCGTCTTGCCCCTGGTCCGGGAACTGTTGATCGTGCCACTGATCGGCTCGGTGGACTCGCAGCGCGCCCGGCAACTGACCGAGCAACTGCTGAAGAGCATCCGGGCCAACCGCGCCCGGGTGGCGGTCATCGACGTGACTGGCGTGGCCACGATGGATACTGTCGTCGCCAATCACCTGGTGCAGGCCGCGAAAGGGGCCCGCTTGCTGGGAGCCCGGGTGATCCTGACCGGGATTTCCCGTGCCATCGCCCACACGCTGGTCACCCTCGGCGTCGACCTGAGCGAACTGCGCACCGCGGGCGATTTGCAGAGCGGTATTGAGGAGGGCTTGCGGCTGTTGGGCTATCAGCTCAACTGCGGCGGCGCCGGGCGTTCCCATGCAGGGGGCGGCTCTGGCCCGTTCCCCGACCGCCCTGGCGAGTAACACACGTCGGGACGCCCCCGGTACAACCGGCCTGGTGGCTGCTTTCGCACGGCGCCCGGCAAAGCCATTCAGTCCAGCGGGCCGCCTGTGATATACAAAGCAGCCATGGACATTCTGCGTTACGTGATCAGCATTGCCGTTTCGCTGGTGATCGGCCTGGCGGGTTTCGTCGCGGCTTACAAGATTTTCGACTGGCTGACACCGGGCGTATATTTCTCCGACCAACTGAACGCCGACAACCGCTCGGTGGCCATCTTTCTGGCGGGGCTGTTCATCGGCCTCGGCCTGCTGCTGGGGAACGCGGTCAAATGACGCGCCGCCCGTCACTGCTGCTGGCGCTCGCCGCGGCCCTTGCCCCCGGCGCTGCGGCGCAAGAGCCATGGGCGCCCGAGCGGGCGACCATCGAACGCTACCTGGGCCGTCCCTACGTGTGGGGGAGCAGCGGTATGAAGTCCTTCGACTGCTCCGGCTTCCTCTGGCGGGTCATGCTGGACAATGGCGTCCTGACAAAGCGCACCACGGCCCGCAAATACTACATGTCATTGCCGCGGCCGGCGAAGCCGTCCGACAAGAACGAGCTGGGGGCGGTTGTTTTCTTCGACAATTTCAAGCACGTCGGAATCGTGAACGATCGCGACAGCTTCTACCACGCGCAGACCCACGCCGGCACCAATCTTTCGCGCTTCGATGCGTTCTGGCGCCAGAAGGTCTGCGGGTATCGCGCCGTGCGCAGGTAGGTGTTAGGTGCTAGGTGTTAGGTGTTAGGGCGGCGCCTGCCGAACGAGCCGCCCCATCACTCAAACCAACCCTGACACCTAACACCTAGCACCTAACACCTAGCACCTATTTCCCCGCGTTGCCGGGGCCGCCGGTGGCGTGCAGGCGCGGCAGGCGGTCGTTTACCGCCGGGAGCTTGGGGAAAGCTCCGTGCGGCTCGCTCTGGTACCAGTAGGCGACGGTGAACCAGTTGTCGGCGCGGTGGTTGGCGTGGCCGTGCTCCATCGTCATCTTGATCGACTTCTCAAACGGGATCGGGTCCGGGATGTGGAAGCGGTAGACGAACGACCGGCTTCCGGCGCGTTCCACCCCCACCAGCGGCGCGCCCGTATACAGATAGGAAAACGGCTTCTGGAAGTCCCACGAGCCGGTGTAATAGTCTTCCGACCCGGTGCCGATGATCTGCGGGGTGGCAGCGCCGTCGATGAAGACCATCTCGTCTCCCTCGCCCCACCAGAAATCCTGGTTCTGCAGCACACTGTGGGTGACACCGACGAAGTGACCGCGCCCCGTGGCTTCCAGCATTACGTAGTTGCCCTCGCCGTTCGGGTTCTTCAGCTTGTTGGCGTCGGGGTTGGCGTTCCAGGGTTCGCTGCCGCCTTTATTCGGCGAGGCCTGCCGGTACTGCGCGTGGAAGTAGGCGGTGCCGGGAGGCAGTGATTTCAGCTTGCGCAGGTCGAAGTTGTAATAGAACGCGCCGACCGGCTGCGTGCCCTCGTGCGTGACCGTGATTTTCACCGAGCGCGCGAAGGGCATGTACCAGTAGCTGTTCAGCGAGCGCAACGGCGCGACGTTCAGCGGCAGCGACTGGTATTCGATGTACTCGCCCAGCCCCATGCCAAAGAAATCGCCCACGGGCGTTTCCACGCTGGGCGTTGCTTCGCCGTCCCAGTAAATCCGCAGCACCAGCTTTTTCAGGTGGTAGGTCTCGCCGGAGGCGATGGTGATCCACATGTGGGTGATGGCGCCGGGGCCCGGCTGGTCGGCCAGCGTCACGGTTTCTCCCGGCTGGATCTGGAGGCGGTCGGCGTTGCCGCCGGTGCGGTCCCAACTGCCGGCCCGCGCCGCCGAATAGTCTTTCAACCGGCTCAGTTCTTCCAGCGTGGCTTGCGAATAGAGAAGCGGGGCGGCCGCCAGCAAAAGGCCAAAGGCGACTGCAATCTTCAGGCGAGTCATATCCGTGCACTCCTTTCCGCAGGCGCAGTATAGCGCATTATGGGCTGTGGGCTATAGGCCGTAGGCTGTGGGTGGCCGTGGGCTTGAGTAAGCTTCGGATCGGCGCCGGCCTGCCGCCCGCAGCCTACAGCCCACGGCCTGCAGCCCGCAGCCGAATCAGGTCCTGACTTTCAGCAGCAGGTAGACGCCGGCCAACCCGAACAGCACGTCCGGCGACCAGGCGGCCAGGGCGGGCGGCAGTTCGCTGATGTTTCCCATGTTCTCGAACAGGTTGGCAAGCGTCCAGTAGATGATGGCGATGCCGATGCTCACGGCGATGCCGGCCAGCGCCCCGCGCTGCCCCACCGTGAAGGCGAACGGGACGGCGATCAGGGCCATGATCAGCGCGAACAGCGGAAATGAAAACTTCTTGTGGAACTGGACGGAAAGCTTGACGACGTCGAAGCCGCTCTGGTGCAGGTCGTCCATGTAGCGCTTCAGTTCCTGGTAATTCATCTCGATCGACTGCTTCACCTCTTTCTTGAAGTAAGCCGGCCTTTCCTCAAGATTCGGAAAGGCTTCGGCCGCGAAGCGATGGAAGCCGGTCACCTGGATGCCGTTCACCTCCCGCACCCAGCCGTTCTCCAGCACCCAACTGTTCACGCGCGGTTCCCAGCGGGCCCGGTCGGCGGAGATGCGCCGGCGCAACTGGAAGGTGTGGGGATCGAGCTCAAACACGCTTACCTGGCCCATCACGTTTTCTGAGGGCTCGAAGAAGTTGTAGTAGTAAATCCGTGCGTGCTGGCCGAAAATCCATTTCCGTTCCGGGCGCAGGTAAGTCTGGGGCGGGCGGCCCTTGATCTGGCTCCGCAGCGCTTCCTGCTTCTTGTTCGCGGCCGGCAGATAGAAATGATCGAAGGCAAACAGCGCCCCACTCAGGGCGGCCGCCGCCAGGAACACCGGCAGGCTGACCCGGTACAGGCTCACGCCGCTGGCCTTCATGGCCGTGAACTCGTTGCGCTTGGTGAGCATGCCGAAGTCGGCGAGCACCGCCACCAGCACGCTGATGGGCGCCACCACGTAGATCAACTGAGGCGCCAGGAACAGGAAGTAGGTGGCGATGATGCTCCAGGGAGCGCGAATCCGGTAGATGTCGTTCAGCAGGTCGAAGAAGGTGATGATCTCGGCCATCATCACGAAAGCCGCCAGCACCACCAGGAAGTAAAAGATGAAGCCGCGAAGCACGTAGCCGTCCAGCAGTTGCGGAGAAGGGAAGCGGAATCGGCCGGAGGCGATGGCGCCGGCCACCCGCGCTTCCCAATGCTGAAAGCGGGTGATCCGCGACTGCAGGTAGGCCCGGGCGCGGAGCAGCCAGGTGGCCAGCGTGTGTCCCCGATCGACGCGGAACAGCAGCAGGACGCCGAACACGAAAAAGCAGCCGTCGGCCATCCACACGGCGCGGCCGGGACTCAGCCGCCCCTGGCGCGCCATGCTGATGCCGGCCACAAACAGCATGTAATAGGCAAACACCAGCAGCACGGTGAGCACCACGCCGGCCGACTTGCCGCCCCGCCGCGACGACAGGCCCAGCGGAATCCCCACCAGCGCCAGCACCAGGCAGGCAGCCGGCAGCGCCAGCCGGCGATGCAGCTCGATCCGCCCCGGCGGGCGGTCCGGGTGTCCGAAAGGCAGCGCCAGCAGCTCGCTGGTATGGCGCTCGGTGAAGGGCTTGGCGCGCGTTTCCGGCGGGGCCGGCAGCGATACCGGCACGTCGCTCTCACTGAACCGCGAGATCAGGTATTCGTCCGGGTTGGGGCGCACTTCGTGGCTGCTGCCGTTCACCAGGTGCAATTGCAGCCGGTTGCCCGCCGGGTCGGGAAACACGGCGGCGCGCTCGGCGAAGGTCACCTTCGGCCCCTCGCTTGCCGACAGGTCGGCCAGGAAGACGCCGCGCCAGTCGTTGCCCTGGCCCCGCACGTCACTCACGTAAAGAACCAGGTTGGTGAAACTTTCTTCGAAGACGCGCGGCTGGATTTCGGCGGAAACCTGCGAGGCCGCCAGTTGGTTTTGAATGCGGACCATCTCGCGCACGGCGCGGGGCGCCACCCACACCGAGGTGAAGGCGGCCAGGGCGGTTCCGAACAGCGCAAAGCCGGCCACCGGCACCACGAACTGGCGGACGCTCAGCCCGGCGGCGCGCACCGCCGTCACTTCGCCGTCGCTGGCCATGCGGCTCAGCCCGATCAGGATTCCGACCAGCACGGCCATGGGGATGGTGAGCGAAAGCGTGGCCGGCAGCGTCAGCAGGAACAGCCAGGCCACCAGCCCGCCGGAAGCCGACTGGCGCACCAGCAGCTCCAGCAAGCGCCCCACGTCCCGCGCAAACAGCACGAAAGTGAACAGCACCAGCCCCAGCAGCGCGTGCTTCAGGATCTCCCTCAGGATGTAACGGGTGAGAATCCGCATCGGCGAAACGGCATTCTATCACGCACGGGCCGGCAGCCGCGGGCTGGTCCCTATCCAGCGTGCTTGGGGACAGGCTAGCGGCCCTTGGACGCTGCCTGGATCTCCGGTACGCACAGAAACATCGCTGTGGTCTGCGGTCTGGCCTGCGAGTGGCCCTCCAGAACCTCGAGAGGCACAAACCCGAACTGCCGGTAGAACGCCACAGCGTCGGGCTTGGCGTCCACGACAACGCCGATGCAGCCAAAGTCCCCGGCCATCTGAAGCGCCAAATTCAGCACAAACCGCAGCAACTGCCTGCCCAGACCTCGCCCCTGGAAGGACTCATGAACCGCAAGCCGGGCGAGCCGCAGAATCGGCAGAGGATACTTTGGCAACCTCCTTCGCCCGCTCACTGGGAGGTCCTCGATCTCGATGTGTCCCGGAGCCAGCGTGGCATAGCCGAGCACGCAGTCGCCTTGGACCGCGACGTACGTTGTTCCGATGTGATGCCGGAACTGGTTCTGGCCGGCATACTTCTGGAGGAACCGGTCAAGGTCGGGATCGCCGCAGCGAAAGGCAGACCGGTCGTCGGATTCCCGAAGCGCTCTAATGTCCATTTCCGGTCATAAGGGCACGAAGCTGCTTGGTGGGCCGCGGGCGCGCCGTCATGCGCTTGGTGATCTCCCGGCCCGACCGGCGCGACACAACAATTCGCGAAGGCACGATGATGTCGGTTGGAAGCGCCTGGAGCGCGCGGAGGTGGTGAAGGATGGCCTCCTCGACTAGATGGCCTTTCTTTACCCCGGTGGCGCGAACGTGCTGTTCCAGCAGCGCCCGGGTTGTCGAGGAAATGATCGCCGAGATTTGCGATTCCTGTTGCGTTCCCATAACTGTAGTTAATTCTACATTTTCGTAGAAACGGCGTCAAGGGCCCTGAGGGTCCTGGAGCCTATTCAAAAGCGCCCCGGCGGACTGTCACTTTGTAGGGAACCACCACGAACTCGAACCGTTGCGGTGGAAAGTCGCGCAGGTTCCGGGTGGCCAGCTTCAGGTTGTGCAACTGTGCCAGCGCCGCCTGCGGACGGATTTTCGGCCTACCGTCCAGGGGAAGGATAGCGATGGCAGTGGGGTAGGGAATTGCACTCGGCGAAAAAGGCAGAGCCGCGACCGTGGGCCGTGGCCCGGCGGTCGCGGCCCGCTGGTGGCAAAAACGGATCAGGAGGCGCGGCAGTGACCGGCGTGTTGCTCCTTGGCCGCGACCGCCGCTGTGCCCGCCGGCGGCACGCTCTCCGGGTACACCTGGCTGGCCATGGCGTGAATCGGCAGGCCCTCGGCTTCCTTGCAGAAGATGAGCTTGTCGATGCCGGAGTCCAGGTCCACCCGCAGCATATCGCCGGCGTGGACCTGCTCGGTGGCGATCAGGTTCGACAGCGGATACACCAGGTGGCGCTCCACGGCGCGCTTCAAGTGCCGGGCACCGTACTTCATATCGGTGCCCTCGCGCAGCAGGTAGTCCTTGGCCGCGTCCGTCAACTGGAACACAAACTGCACGCCCTGGGCGGAGGCAAAGATGCGCTGCTGCACGTAGCCCAGCTCCAGGTCCAGAATCTTCTTGAGCTGCTCGTCGCCCAGGGGCTTGAACACCACGGCCTTGTCGATGCGGTTCAGGAATTCCGGCGTGAATTTCTTGCGGGCCGCGTCCACGCCGGCGCGCGAGATCTTGTCCCACAGGCGGCTGTCGGCGGCCGGCGCCGCCTCCACGAAGCCCATGCCCGGAGAAATGATGTTGTTCATCTCCGCCGAGCCCAGGTTACTGGTCATGAAGATCAGGGAACGGGTGAAGTCCACGCGGCGGTTGTCGCCCAGCGTCAGCGTCGCTTTATCGAGAATGCCCAGCAGCAGGTTCCACAGAACGTCGGAGGCCTTCTCGATTTCGTCGAACAAAACGAAGCTGAGCTTGCACTGCTCGGTGTGGTACTGATTCAGCGTCTCCTGGCTGAGCAGCGGGTGCGTTTCGCGGTGGCCCAGGTAGCCGGGCGGGGAACCGATCAGCTTGGCAATCTCGTGGCCGTGCGGGAACTCGGCGCAGTCGATCTTGATGACGGCGCGGGCGTCGCCCGCCAGTGATTCGGCCAGGGCCTCCACCATGCGGGTCTTGCCAGAACCGGTGGGCCCCATGAACAGCAAGGTGCCGACCGGACGGCCTTGGCTGTTCATGCCCGCCAGGTAGGTCTGATAGACCTTGACCACCTGGTCCACCGCCTCTTCCTGGCCCACGATGCGCTTGTGGAGATTGCGGTCCAGTTTCTCCGCCTGTCTACCCACCAGGTTGGCATTCAAGACCTTCTGCACGCGGGTCATCGTCTTCACGCCGTCGCTCCCTTTTCTCGTCCGTTCCGCTCCTTAATCCGAAATTCACTTGCGGGGAGGCATGAGCGGGCGCATTTCCACCCGGCTGGCCAGGGCCCGCTGCGGCAGGCGAAGCAGGGCCAGCACCTGCTGGGCCACGTCAACAGACTGAAGCTTCCAGTCGCTGGCCGAGGCCTTGGCCCCCATCCCGAATTCCGTCTCGACGCTTCCCGGCATGACATAGCTGACGCGAATGTTGTCGTAGCGGACGTCCAGCATGAGCGCCTCGCTGAAGCCGTTCAGGCCGAATTTCGAGGCGTTGTAGGCGGCGCCGCCGGCAAACGCGTTCTTGCCGGCCAGGCTGCTGATGTTAACAATGTAGCCGCCGCCGCGCTTCTTCATCAGGGGGATGGCCAGGCGGCTGCAATAGAACGGCCCACACAAGTTGGTCTCGATGACCGTTCGCCACTGTTCGGGCGTGGTGTCGGCAACGCCGGCCGAAAGCCCGACACCCGCGTTGTTGACCAGTATGTCGAGGCCGCCGAAGCGCCGCTCGACCTGGTCGAACATGGCGGCCACCTGCTCGTCGCGCGCCACGTCGCAGGCGAAAGCAAGCGCCTGCGGCCCGAGCAGGGAGGCGCTGCGCCGGAGTTGCTCCGGGTCCCGGCCGCAGATGGCGACTTGGGCCCCTTCCTTCATCAGCGCGGCGGCGATGGCCAACCCGATGCCGCGCGATCCGCCGGTTACCAGAGCTTGTTTGCCGTCCAGGAAGCCCATCGTCGTACCTCCAGTGCATGGAAAGAGCCGCCGGTTCTCTCCTGCTATGAGATGTATAAGGGGAGAGGAAGGATTTGTTTTGTCGCACGGCGAACCAGGAAAAGGCGCTTCGCGGCCCAGAGCATAGCAGGGAAGGGCGCGAAGGAGCTGGAAGGGGCGCGAATTCGGAGCAGGAGTTGAAGTAACGCCTCATAGTTTACATAATATCTCTTATCAGACGTGAGGGGTCGTCGCCTGCCACCTTTCAAGCATGATCGCCATGCTACGATAACTGGGAATGTCAACGAGCGATCCGGCCAGCGTGGACATTTCCAAGAGCAAGGGCGTCGTGATCGTGTGGTCGGACGGGCACCGCAGCGAATACGCGCTGCAATACCTGCGCGACCATTGCCCCTGCGCGAGCTGCACCACCAAGGCGCAGGCGCCGCCACCGCCGGGTCCGCCGAATCCCCTAGCCCTCTACAAGCCGCCGCTGCGGATACAGGACGTCGAAAGCGCCGGGCGCTACGGTCTCCGCTTTTACTGGAACGACGGCCACAGCACCGGCATATTCTCCTTTGACCGCCTGCGGGCGATGTGCCCCTGCCCCGAATGTAGTCCAAGGTCCGAGGTCTAAGGTCCAAGGTCTAAGTGTGCTGCGGTTGACCTTGGACCCTGGACCTTGGACTTTGGACCGCGATTTCAGCGGCCAGGTGCGCATTGCTTTCCAGCAGCGCCAGGTTCACCGCCAGCGATTCCCCTTCGGTGGCCTTCACCAATTCCGCCAGCAGAAAGGGTGTGACCGCCGGCCCCTGCATCTCCTCGACGAGGGCGGCGGTCATAGCTGTTTCTACGGCCCGCTCGACGGTGGCGCGTTCCATGGCCAGGTCGGCGGGCGGCGGATTGGCGATCACCACCGCGCCGGCGTAGCCGACTTCCCGATAGGCCGCGGCCGCCCGGGCCGCCTCCGCCGGCGTATTCACCTGATGCGCCAGTTCCAGACCCGACTCCGTCGAGACAAACGCCGGGAATTGTTTGGTGCCATAGCCGAGCACCGGAATGCCCAGCGTTTCCAGGTATTCGAGGGTGCGCCGCAGATCGAGGACGGCCTTCGCGCCGGAGCAAACCACGACCAGCGGCGAGCGGCTCAGTTGCAGCAGGTCGGAGGAGACGTCGGCCGGCGCCGCACCCCCGGAGGAGCGATGAACGCCGCCGATGCCCCCGGTGGATAGGAAGCCGATGCCCGCTTGAGCGGCGATGGCCAGGGTGGCGCTGACGGTGGTGCCGCCGGTGAGGCGCCCGGCAATGGCTACGCCCAAGTCGCGCGCCGCCAGTTTCACCACCCCGGCGCCCGCCGCTCCCAGCCGCTCGATCTCCGCCTCCGTCAGCCCGACACGCACCACGCCGTCGAGAACGCCGATGGTGGCAGGAACCGCGCCCGCCTCGCACAGCGCGCGCTCGCAATTGCGCGCGGCCTCGATGTTCCGCGGGTGCGGCAGGCCATGGGTGAGCACGGCGGTTTCCAGTGCCACCACTGCCCCGCCCCGCTCCAGCGCCTCCCGTACTTTGTCAGTGACGAGCATGGGCAATTCACCGAGGACGTCGGGGTTCCGCAATTTCGGATCGGGACAGCGGGCGCTGGACGCGCCAACGCCGGCCCCCTCTTCGGACGCCCGCGGGTCCAGTGGCGGCCGAATCGATTCGAACCGCAGCGCAGCGAGACTTGCTGTTGGCCTATCAACGCTCTAACAGATCGACATCCAATCCACGGAACTGCCGAAAGCCGCGATCCAGTGTCACAAGCCGGCGCGAGGCCGTAATCGCAAACGCTGCCAGATAGGCGTCAGTGACCAATTTGCCGGTGGGGATTGGGTAATTCAATAAAGCCGGCAGTACAGAATCGACTCCTGAGGGTTCGGAGACGAAGTCGACGCGTTCGTCTTCTACCAGCTTCTCAGTCAAAGTCCACGCCGCACCGGCAGATACCGCATGGACCCCCATGATTGAACGATTGGCAAGCAGCCGAATAATGGCCAGTTGGACAATGCGACAAAACCCGGCCTCACCCGCCGCCAGGCTCTCAAACCATTTGCGAGCCAGGTCATGATGCTCGTGCTGGATGACCAGCAGCGCGAGCCAGACATTGACGTCAACCAAACATCGCTTCATCAATCTGCTCCGGCGTGAGGATGCCAATTCGGGGAGCGTCGGCGCTGCCGATTGCCGGAGGCGGACGACGGACCTTCTTCCTCTCCGCCGCCAGCCTTTGTTCAATTGCCTGGATAAACAACTCTCTCAGCGAGATCCCAGCGAGGGCAGCTCGGCTTTTCGCGCGGATGAGCAGATCGTCTGGAAGTTCAATGGTCGTGCGCATATGCCATCATTATGACATAATTGCGAATGAGAATGGCGAGCGGCACAACAGCAACCACCACATCCGCCCGTGCCGCAAGGCGTGTTCGCCAGGCCGCGTATTGGTTGGCGCCGTCGCTGTTCTGCGTGTTGCTCTACTGGCGCGCCTTCGGAACGTGGTTTCAGGCAGACGATTTCAACTGGCTGCGGATCGCCGCCGGCGTCCACTCCGGCCACGGACTGGTGCATGCCCTGTTTGCGCCCATGGCGCAAGGCACCATACGCGTGCTGAGCGAGAACGTTTTCTACGTTGCCCTGTTCCACCTGTTCGGCATGAATCCCTTGCCCTTCCACCTGGTCGCGTTCGGAACACAGTTGGCCAACCTGGTGCTGTTGGCCGCTATTACGCGCCGAATCAGCGGCTCGGAACTCGCCGGTTTCCTTGCTCCGATTCTGTGGGTTGGCAACAGCATGCTGGCGGCCGCCGTTTGCTGGATACCGGCATTCAACGAAGTGCTCTGCGGTTTCTTTCTGCTCCTGGGCTTTTACTTTTTGCTCCGCTACTTCGACACCGGCGGCGCGCGCTACTGCATCCTGCAGTGGATCGCCTTCGTGCTCGGTTTTGGCGCGCTCGAGGTGATGGTGGTTTACCCAGTCCTCGTAGTCGGCTACGCGCTATTCGCCGCGAGGAATCACCTGCGCCGCGTGCTGCCCCTGTTCGTTCCGTCAGTACTGTACGGCCTGCTGCACATTTTCGTGATCCCGAAGGCGCCGTCCGGCCCATACTGGCTCGACTTCAGTCCAAACGCCATCTTCGAGACGTTCCTTTCCTACTGGATGCGCGCGCTCGGACCGCGCTACCTGATGGCAACCGGTTTCATCGATCACTTCTGGGTGCGATTGCTATCGGCAGTCATCACGGCGGGTGCGTTTGCGTTTCTTGCCTGGCAGACGGCAAGACGCGACTGGCGCGCGGCCTACTTTTTGTCATGGTTCGTGATTCTGCTGGCGCCGTTTCTCCCGCTTCGAAACCAGGTGCTGGACTACTACCTCACGCTGCCGGCGCTTGGCCTGGCGATGTTCGGAGCGTGGGCGATTGCCCGCACCTGGCGCACGCGCGCCGCACCCATCGCCATTGCCGCAACGCTGCTATACCTATCAATCTCCGTGACCGGCGCTGTTCGCTCCTCCGTCTGGTATTACCAACGCGGCTCTCGCATCCTGGAAACGGTCAGGGGCGTGCTCCACGTTCATCGGCACAACCCCGGCTCGCTGATCCTGCTCCGCGGAATGCCGGATGACGTCTTCTGGGCCGGAATGTTCTGTAAGGTATTCGACTTATACAATGTCTCCGGCGTCTATCTGGTGCCCGGCGAGGAGGCACATCTGCACGGCCCACCCGAGTCGCAGCACGCCGTTTCGGGATTCGTCGTGCAGCCGGTGCTCGCGCTCAACGCGCTCAAGCAAAAGCGGGCGCTCGTGTTTGATATTGGAAGCGGCGCTTTCACCGACATTACCGCGAGCTACACTGCCGAGGCGAGTGCCTGGGACGCGGATCAACTTGAGCGGCGCGTGGTGGTCGGGCAGCCGCATTTCCAGAACAGGCTGGGCAAGGGGTGGTTGTGGGCCGGCGGCAACTATCGGTGGATGTCGAAGGCCGCGGAACTGCGCTTGCCCGGGCCGCAGCATGCCCGGCAACGGCTCTACATCAGCGGATATTGCCCGGCAGCCCGCGTGGCTGATGGACCGGTGAAACTTAGCGTCACGGTTGATGGCATCAAGCTCGGAGCGGTCACCGTAGATGTCCGTGAGGCGCCGTTTATTTACTCCTTCGCGCTGCCACGCGATCTCCTGAGCCACGCGTCGGTGGTTGTCAGCCTGGAAGTGGATCGCACCTTCCGCGTCCCGCCCGATGACCACGACCTCGGTCTGGCCTTCAAGGCCTTCGAGATTCGCTAGGTTTGAATCCAATCAGGGCGTAATCCTGGTGGCCGAAATATTTCGCGTTGAAGCGGCGGGCCTCGCGGTTCCAGGCCTTGGCCACCGGGTTATCATCGCTCTCCGGCCACAGCGGCAAGTCCGGCAACAGCGGTTGAACTGGCGAAACGTAGCGGATCGAGATCCGCGCGAATCCCGCCTCTTGCAGGAAGAAGCGCAATTGCTCGGCGGGAATGGGCCGCACATGCGTGGGATCGACGAAGAAGCTCTGGCTCAGCGTAGCCAAACACTCCGGGTTCTGGGTTTCCAGCACGCATACTCCGCCGGCGCGCAGCTTCCGGTAAGCCAACCGCACCAGCCGAACGTAGCCGGGCACCGGCAGGTGCTCGACGAACTGCGCGCAGAAAATGCCGCCCAACGAACCATCGGGCAGCGATTCCAGGCATTGAAAGGCGTCGGCCTGGGTGACCTCGAGTTCCTGCTCGCGGCAGCGGGCCACCATGTCGGGATCCAGGTCCACGCCGCGCGCCTCGATCCCCTTTTCGCGCAGCAGGGCGAGGAAGTCGCCGCGACCGCAGGCGACGTCGAGCACCGGCGCGCAGCCCTCGAATACCGGAAGGTAGCCCGCCTGGCGCTCGCGGACCTCTTTGTCCGAACCGCGGTAGAGGTCCTCGAAGTGCGGGTAATCGAAATCAGCGGCGGCCAAGCCGGCGCCGGCGGGCAACGTAGCGGCGACCTTTAGGTCGCCATCCCGCCGATCGCGTCCGGTGGCGACCTGAAGGTCGCCGCCAGGTTCGACCATCACGCTGCGGAGCCGCAGGCGAATCAGGTTCATTTCCTGATCGACGCGCCCGGTCAACCGCTCGCGGTAGCGCCAGAACTCCTCCTGCAGGCGGTTCAGCGCTTCATTGAGCTCGTCCACGTTCAGCCGCAGGTGCTTGCGCCATTCGCGTCCCTCGTTCTCGACGACGCCATCGACCCGCGCCAGGCGCGCCAGCAGTTCTTCCTGCGCCTTGCCGGCTGCCTCCTGGAGGTTGGCGAGCGCAACGCGGAGTTCGCCGGCTGCTGCGTCGAGGCGGGCGACATTGGCCATGATACGGCCATCGAGCGTGGCCTTGTGCTCGTCGAGCCTCTTCCGCCACTCCGCCTGAAACACCTCGAGGTTTTGGTTGAAGCGCTCGAGTTCGGCCAGCGCCGGGGCCCGCAGGCTCTCGGCTTGCGCCGCCACCTGGGCCACCACTAGCAAGTTGCGGTTATGTTCAGCCAGCAATCGCTGCGTTTCGGCCAAGGCCTCCAGCACCGCTTGGTTGAATTGCTGCTGCGGGTAGCCGTACCAGCGCAGCGAGCGGGCCACCAGCCGCTTGAAGAACTGGATCAGGGCGTGGTGCGGGCCGGCGGGGCGCGGGTTCACCGTGCCGGCGTTGGCGGCCCAGTCGCCGGCGATGCGGCGGCAGTCTTCGAGCCGGTCGAGTTTCGGAAGCCGAAAATCGGGCGCCGCGGGGGCGCGAGCTTCCACGCGCTGCTGGATGCGCTCGCGCAGCGCCGCCAATGTCGCAGCCAAATTCATAGTCATGAATTATGAATGATGAGTTATGAATTGAAGATGATTCTTAATTCATAACTCATAATTCATAACTCTTAATTCGCTTTGCGGTCACGCGCGCCCGCAGGTTTGCCACCCCGGCGGTGGGGCGCGTATCCAGCACCTGAAACGATAGCACGTCGTCCAGCCAGTCGTGGCTCGATCCGTCGGGCCGTTGCGTGGCCACCGTCAGCGTGTATTCCTGCGGCGTCAGTGAGCAGGCAAACTCGAAATTGACTTCCAGCAGGTCGCCCGGCTCGAGCGCTTCCCCGCCCCCGCAGTCGATCTGTTCCAGCATGGTGTTGGTTCCATACACTTCCATGCCGATGCGCGTGCGGATCATCACGCCGACCACGGGGTTGGGGTGCCGCTCGGCAAAGCGGGCCAGCACGCGCACCCGCAGCTTCTCGCCGGAGGAAACCACGCGGGTGGGCTGCCCGTTGGCGCCGTACAGCTCCACCTGCAAGACCTCGGCGGCCCGGTCGCCGTGCCGGAAGCTCCATCCCAATGAGTGCGGAGTGTCGAGTGCGGAGTGCGGAGTATCCGGCATTCCGCATCCCGCAATCCGCACTCCGCATTCTTCACCAGCGGCCACGAAGGCGCGCTGGCGGTCCAGCACCATGCCATTGTAGCGGTTCGCCACTTCGCCGGGGTCGCCCTCGGCTTCGGTCCGCCCTTCCCACAGCAACATAGCACGGTCGCAAATCATCTTCACCAGCGCCAAGTCGTGGGAGACCAGCACCACGGTGACGCCGCGCGCCTTCAGCTCGCGGAACTTGCGCACGCAGCGGTTGGCGAAAATGGCGTCACCCACCGCCAGCGCCTCGTCCACCACCAGCACGTCCGGATCGACGTGGATGGCGGCCGAGAATGCCAGCCGCACCCACATGCCGGTCGAGTAGGTCTTCATGGGTTGGTCGATGAAGTCGCCGATCTCGGCGAACTCGGCGATGCGCGGGAAGCTGCGCGCCACCTCAGCGCGCGCGAGGCCCATGATTTCGCCGTTCATGAAGATGTTCTCGCGCCCGGTGAACTCCGGGTTAAAGCCCGCGCCCAGGTCCAGCAGCGCGGCCACCCGCCCGGTGGCGCGCGCCCGCCCGGTGGTGGGCTGCAGGATCCCGGTCAGAATCTCCAGCAGCGTGCTCTTGCCCGAGCCGTTGGGCCCGATGATGCCGTAGGTCTCGCCGCGGCCCACCTGGAAGGAGATGTCGCGCAACGCCCAGAAATCGCGGTGGTAGATGCGCCGCCCCAGCGACGCCATTTCCTTCAGCCGGTCCGACGGCACGGCGTACATGCGGTACATCTTCGATACGTTCGTTACCGTGACTTGGGCCATATGTTGGGAATTGCGGATTTCGGATTGCGGATTGCGGATTTCAAACATCGCCGCTTGAAATCCGCAATCCGAAATCCGCAATCCGAAATGCTCAAAGGACGTCCGCGAACGATTTCCGCGACTTATAGAACCAGGCGAAGCCGAGCAGGTATGCGGCCAGCCCGCCCGCCGCCAGCCAGCCCAGCATGCCCCAGGGCGGCGCCGTGCCATCCAGAAAGATGGCGCGATAGCAGCGGACCATGACGTACACCGGGTTCTTCTCGAACACCGCCAGGGTGCTCGCCGGCAGCGCCGTCTCCGGATAGCAGATGGGCGTGGCGAAGAACCACAGCGTCAGCAGAAAGGTCATAAACTGCCCGGTATCGCGCAGGAACACCCCCAGCGCCGCCAGGAACCAGCACAGCCCGATGGTCAGCAGCACCTGCGGCGCCAGCACCAGCGGCAGGTACAGCGCCGTCACCGGGATGCCGTGGCGGATCAGCAGCAGCCCGGCCAAAAACACCAGCAGGGCGAAGAAGCCGCCGGCCAGGCCCGCGCAGGCGATGTTCACCGGCAGAATCTCGACCGGGAACAGCACCCGTGTCACCAGCGTCTTGTGCTCGAGCATCACCGAGGGGGCGCGCGCCAGCGCCTCGCTGAACGCCAGCCAGGGCAGCATCCCGCACATGAAGTACAAGAAAAAATTCACCGGGCCGGCGGCTTCCGGCCCCGGGCCGAAGCGCACCTTCAGCACCAGCGCGAACACGAAGAAGTAGGTGAGCATCAGCAGCAGCGGGTTGATCACCGTCCAGACAAGGCCGGCGACCGAGCCGCGGTAGCGGCCATGGATGTCGCGGCGCACCATGGAGACGATCAGCGGGCGGTGCCGCGCGATGGTGAGAAAGGGCGCGGTGAGCAGGCGGGCCAGGGCGCGGCGCAGGCGCTCGGTGCGGCGCGCCGTGGCCGTGAGCCGGCGCTGGCTGGCGCGCACCCCGCTGCTGTCCACCCGCACATCGAGCGCCAGGCATTCCGACCCGCGCTGATAGAACCAAGCCACCGGCTCCTCCACCGGCGACACCAGCACGCGGTAGGCGCCCTGCTCTGGCGGCAGCTCGACATCGAGGGTGGCTTCGGCTTCCCCGCCCGGCGGCAGGTCTGCTCCGAGCGCCGTTCGCTGGCCCTCGGCCAGCAGCGATTCCGCTTTGCCGTCCAGCACCTGGTAGGCGAGAAAGACGGGGCCGCCGGCCGGCCAGAGGCGGTCGCTGGTGTTGCGCACCCGCAGGCGCACCCGCAGCGATTTGCTGTCGAGCGGCTGCAGCTCGGTGGCCTCCACCCGGGCGCTGAATCTGGCCATGAATCGTTATTATAGAGCGGCTTTCGATCCGATTCCGGCCTGACGAGTGTAAACTACGACATGGAACGATTGCCGTGAGAAAGCGGAAAGCGCCATGAACGACTTGACATTCCTCGGCCGGGTGGTCGTCAAGAACTACAAGAGCATTGCCTCCTGCGATGTCGAACTCCGCCCCTTGGTTTTTCTCGTCGGTCCAAACGGTTCCGGCAAGAGCAACTTCCTGGACGTGCTTCGCTTCGTGGCCGACGCGCTGCGCACATCGCTTGACCACGCCCTTCGCGACCGTGGGGGCATCAAGGAGGTTCGCCGCCGTTCCGGAGGACACCCGACGCGCTTCGCCGTGCGCCTGGAGTTACGTCTTCGCTCGGGAGCGGTCGGCCACTATGCTTTTCGGATCGGTGCGCGTCGGCAAGGCGGCTATGAAGTACAGAACGAAGAGTGCCGCGTTCAGTCCCCCGATTCCCCGCTCGCCCGTTACTTTACGATCCGGGGCGGCCAGGTAGTGGACACGGGCGCGAAAGTAGCGCCGGCGGCCGCCTTCGACCGCCTCTACCTGGTGAATGCCTCGGGCCTGGCAGAGTTCCGCCCCGTGTACGACGCGTTGTCACGGATGGGTTTCTACAACCTCAATCCCGATCGGATTCGCGATTTGCAGCCGCCCGATCCCGGCCAGTTGCTGGCGCGCGATGGAAGCAACATTGCCAGCGTCGTGGCGCAGTTGTCGCAGCACAGTCCCGAAATCAAGCAGCGCATCGAAGACTACCTTGGAAAGGTCGTGCCTGGCGTCAAGGGAGTGGACGTGAAGGTCGTAGGCCCGAAAGAAACTCTGGAATTCCGGCAGTTGGTAGCGGGCTCAGAGGACCCCTGGCGCTTTCTGGCAGCCAACATGTCCGACGGCACGCTGCGCGCCCTGGGTGTCCTGGTTTCACTCTTCCAGGCTGCCAATGGAGCAGTCTCCCCCGTGCCACTGGTTGGTATCGAGGAGCCGGAGATTGCCCTGCACCCTGGCGCGGCCGGTGTCTTGCTTGACAGCCTGCGTGAAGCAACCGGCAGGACGCAGGTGCTGGTGACCAGCCACAGCCCCGACCTGCTGGACGACGACAAACTGGGCACGGAGAGTATTCTCGCGGTCGTTTCCGAGCAGGGCAACACCAGGATTGGCCCGCTCGACGTGGCTGGCAAATCGGCGTTGCGAGAGCGCCTGTACACCGCCGGCGAACTGCTTCGTTTGAACCAGTTGACGCCCGATCCAGCGGCCTCGTCGCCCATCCAACTGCGCTTACTTGACACGGGAGAAGCGTGAGCCGAATTGCCTGCATCGTTGAAAGCCACGGAGAGGTGGAAGCGGTCCCGCTCCTTGTCAGGCGCCTGGCGGCGGAACTCCGGCCGGGTTGCGTCCCCACCATTGGGCCGGTGCTCCGAATCCCAAGGAGCAAGCTCGTCAAGGGAGGGGAGCTGGAACGCGCAGTTGAACTTGCTGCCAGGAAAATGGACGGGCCCGGCGCCATCTTGGTCTTGCTCGACGCCGAGGACGACTGTCCGGCGCTTCTCGGCCCGCAGCTGCTTAGACGCGCCGCCACTTGCCGGCCAGACAAGAACCCGGCGGTCGTCCTGGCGAAGCGCGAGTTCGAGTCTTGGTTTCTGGCGGCCGCTGAATCTTTGCGAGGGTGCCGTGGACTGCCGCAAGACCTCCACGCTCCAGACCAGCCCGAAGAGATCAGGGGTGCGAAAGAATGGCTGGAGGGGCACATGCCGCCCCACGTCAGATATGCCGAGACGCTGGACCAACCGGCCTTCGCTGCCTTGTTCGACCTGCGCGCCGCCCGCAGGGCTGACTCCTTCATGAAGTGTTGCCGGGAGGTAGCGCGCTTGCTTGCCTTCCAAGCTGACGCGCCGGATTAAATGGGACGCTGCGTTTCCGCAGTACCCAATTGCTTCAGCGGTCACGACCGATCCCACGGCGCAGGCTTACAGCGGCGGCCACTTCTCGGCTTCGGCGCGGGTGACGGGGCGGGAGCCGGCCAGCAGCCCGCCAGATGCACGAAGCCGTTCTCGCCCGGCTCCCGCAGGAACTCCAGCCGTGATTCTTCCCGTCACTGACCGTTGGCCGGGGCCGGCCGCCCGAGCACCGGCTCGGTGGGATCAATGCGCAGCCAGAGCAGCGCGCCGAGCAGGTACGTGGCGCAGGCCGTGTCGAAGGCCAGGTTCCAGGAATGAAAGCGCTCCAGGAAGATGCCCACCAAAAACGGCGACAAAGCGCCCCCCAGGTTGCCGAAGGTATTCATGCAGCCGGACACGGTGCCTGCAAATTCCCTGCCCGTATCCACGCACACAGCCCAGCAGGCGCTCAGCGTGAAGTCGTTGGAGAACGCGGAAAGGGAGATGGCAAGAATGGCATGGGCGGGGTCGCGCAGGAAGAGACTGGCGGCCAGGAAGCAGGCCGCCGCCACCAGGCTGCCGACGCCCACCGTGCGGCGCCCGAACCTCAGCCCGCGGCGGGCTACCAGCGCGTCAGTGAGCAGGCCCCCAAGCACGCACCCGGCGGCCCCGAACAGCAGCGGCAGGCCGGAGTACAACCCGCTGCGCTCCGCCGACAGCCCGCGTGCTTCCCGCAGGTAGGTGGGCAGCCAGGTGATGTAGAAGTACCAGCCGTAGAACATGCAGCCGTACATCAGGCAAAGGGCCCAGAGGTTGACGCTGGTGAGCAGCGCGCGCCAGGGCACGCGCGGGCGGCCGGTGGCGGTCACCGCGGGTCCGGCGCGGATCAGCTCCAGCTCCGCGGCGTTCACTGACGGCTTCTGGGCCGGATCGTCGCGGAACCAGGCGTAGAAGGCCGCGGCCCAAACCAGCCCAAGCGTCCCGAAGATGGCGAAGCTACGCCGCCATCCTACCGCCGCCAGCAGCGCTACCACCGTGTAGGGAGTCAGCGAGCCGCCCAGGCGCGAGCCGGTGAAGATGATACCGTGGGCCAGGCCGCGCTGCGTGGCCGGCATCCAGCGCGAGAAAATGCGGGCGCAGTTCGGGAACGCGCCCGCCTCACCGGCGCCGAACAGGAAGCGGAAGGCGGCCAGCGACAGGAAGCTCCAGGCGGCGCCGGTCAGCGCGGTAAACAGCGACCACCAGACCACGATGCGGGTCAGCACCCGGCGCGCCCCCACCAGGTCGCCCCACCACCCGCTGGGCACTTCCATGAGCGCGTAGGCCAGCGTGAAGGCGCTGAACACCAGCCCCATCTGCACGCGCGACAGGCCCAGCTCGGCGGACACCGTCGGCGCGGCTGCCGAGATGCATACCCGGTCGATGTAGGTGATGACGGAAAGCAGAAAGGTGAATGCCAGGACGACGTAGCGGACGCGGGTGGCCTTCCCGGGTTCCCTGCCCCGTTCCCGCGCCGCGCCGGCCTTCGGATCGCCCATGGTGCCCGATCAATGTATCAGGCTCGCGGCGGGATGTCGGCAAGATTCGGATGTCCGCCAGGCGGCATGCAGGCGCCGCGCCGCTGCATTTCCGTGCATGCGGATTGGCCGGCGAACGTGTATTATGCACCATGGGGCAGGCGCCCGGCGCGCTTCCGGCGCCTCGGAGGAGTTCACATGAAGCGTTCGTTCCGTTTCCTGGTCTTGGCGGTGGCGGGTCTATTATGCCTGGCGATCTCTCCGGCGTTCGCGCAGCGCGGCGGCGGTGGCGGCGGCCGCGGCGGCGGTGGGGGCGGAAGCCGCGGCACGACTATGCCGCGTGACCCCATGTCCGGCACCAAGCAGGACAGGACCCAGAAGCAGCAGCGACAGAGGGAGGCCACGGTTGCCGATCAGCTCGCGGCGCGGCCCAGCCTGGCCGCCAAGCTGCAAGCCGAATTGCCGCCCAACACCAACCTGCAAAGCGCGGCCCGCGGCTTTGACGACCTAGGCAGGTTTGTGTCCACGGTGCACGTTGCGCACAATCTAGGGATTCCCTTCCGGGACCTGAAGGCGAAAACGACGGGCCGCTCAGCCATCAGCCTGGGCAAGGCCGTCCAACAACTGAAACCCGGTATGGACGCCAAAGCGGAGATCAAGAAGGCCGAGAAACAGGCCAAGCAGGACATCAAGGATTCGAAGAAAGGCTGAGGTCGGGCGGCATGATCCGCAAAAATCCGCGGAATTCGTGTCCGTCGCGGCCAGGGTTTCTGGCGTGATATAATCAGCGCACTGCAAGCGAGGTGCCTGCCCATGCCGAATGATGCAACCCTTCAAAAATACCAGGACCTGTTCCAGAAAAAGGCCTTTGCCAACTTGGCCACGCTGATGCCGGATGGCCGTCCGCAGGTCACCCCAGTGTGGTGCGATTACGACGGCCAGTACGTGATCGTGAACTCGGCGCGCGGGCGACGGAAGGACCGCAACATGCGCCGCGACCCGCGTGTGGCGCTGGCCATCGTCGATCCCGACAACCCGTACCGCTACGTTGAGATCCGCGGGCAGGTGGCGGAAATCACCGAGCAGGGCGCCGAGGATCACATCGACCGGATGGCCAAGAAATACCTTGGGTTGGACAAGTACCCGCACCGGGCGCCGGGCGAAGTCCGCGTGCTTTACAAGATTCGGCCTGAGGGCTTCTCCTCCATGGGCTGAGAAGTTCAGGCTGTAGGCTGGAGGCTGTGGGCTGGCGCCGCCAAGGATCAGCAGGCGCCCCCCTGACCTACGGCTTACAGCCTACGGCCTATAGCCTACGGCCTCCGGTTATGATTTAATAGCCGCGTTCGGGGATGCGCATGACCAAGGGTAAAGGCGTTTCACGGCGGGCGGTGCTGGGCGGCATGGTGACCGGCGCCGGCCTGGCGGCAACCGCAGCCGCCGGCACCTTCCAGCAGATCAAAGCGCGCGCCGCCGAAGGCGGGCCGCTCAAGCTTAAGGGCCGCATCCGGCAGGCCGTCTGCAAGTGGTGCTACAAGATGTCCACCGAGGACTTGGCGCGCGAAGCGGCCAAAATGGGCATCCTGGGCGTAGACCTGATCGAGGGCCCGGATTGGGAGATTGCGCGCAAGTACGGTCTGGTTCCGACGCTGGTCAACGGCGGGCACAGCATCGCCGACGGCCCCATTAACAAGGTCAATCACGCCAAGCTCGAGGCCGAGCTGTACAAGCGCATCGACGCCGCGGCCGCCGCCGGCGTGCCCAACGTCATCGTCTTTTCCGGCAACCGCCGGGGCATGCCCGATGAGGAGGGCGCCGAAAACTGCGCCCTGTTCCTCAACAAGGTCAAGGCCCACGCCGAGGACAAGGGCGTCACCCTGGTCCTGGAGCTGCTCAACAGCAAGGTCGATCACAAGGATTACATGTGCGACCACACCAGGTGGGGCGTGGATGTAGTGAAACGGGTGAGCTCGCCGCGGGTCAAGCTGCTGTACGACATTTATCACATGCAGATCATGGAGGGCGATGTCACCCGCACCATCAAGGCCAACATCCAGTACATCGGCCACTTCCACACCGGCGGCAACCCCGACCGCAACGAAATCGACGACACCCAGGAGCTGTATTACCCGGCCATCATGCGCGCCATCGCCGATTCCGGTTATGGCGGCTACGTGGCGCACGAGTTTGTCCCGAAACGCGACCCGCTGGTCTCGCTCCGGGAAGCGGTTCTGCTGTGCGATGTGTGAGGAAAGACAGCCATCGGCTTTCAGCTCTCAGCTTGAAGCTGAAAGCTGATAGCTGAAAGCTGACAGCTTCTTTAACAAAGAGAGGGCATATGGAAAACATGGATCGGCGCAAGTTCCTTATCAATTCCGCGGGGGCGACGGCCGGCGTGCTGGCGCCCACCATGATCACCCGGGCCTTTGGCGGCAGCCCGAGTGACCGCATTCGAGTCGCCGTCGTGGGCTTCAACGGCCAGGGAGGCAGTCACATCCGTTCGATCCAGGGGTTGAAAGACCAGAACGTGGAGTTGGCTGCGCTGTGCGATGTGGACGAGAACGTCATTGCCAGGACGATGAAACGGCTGGAGTCGTCCGGCGCCAAGCCGACGACTTACACCGACATCCGCAAGCTGCTGGAAGACAAGTCGATCGATGCGGTGTCGATGGCCACGCCCAACCACTGGCACGCCCTGGGCACCATCTGGGCCTGCCAGGCGGGCAAGGACGTGTACATCGAGAAGCCCGCTTCGCACAATATCTTCGAAGGGAAGAAGATGGTGGAAGCTGCCCGCAAGTACAAGCGCATTGTCCAGGTCGGCACCCAGAGCCGCTCCAGCCCGGCCTTGCAGGAAGCCGTCAAGCAGATGCGGGACGGCCTGATCGGCGAGGTGTACATGGCACGCGGGCTGTGCTTCAAGTGGCGCGACACCATCGGCAAGAAGGAGGACGGCCCGGTCCCGGCCGGCGTCCACTATGACACCTGGCTGGGGCCGGCGCCCAAGCGCCCCTTCAACCCCAACCGCTTCCATTACAACTGGCACTGGAACTGGGACTACGGCAACGGCGACAACGGCAACCAGGGCATCCACGAATGGGACATCGCCCGCTGGGGCCTGGGCGTCAAGCTGCCCACCAAGGTCATGTCCATGGGCGGCCACTACATGTTCGACGACGACCAGGAGACGCCCAACACCCAGGTCTGCACGCTGGAATTCGATGTGGGCGGCAAGAAGAAGATGCTGGTGTTCGAGGTGCGCCACTGGATGAGCAACCACGAGGGCGGCATCGGCGAAGGCCGCGGCAGCGAAGCCGACGGTGTCCCGCCGGCCGGACCCGCGCTGGAGGCAGCCGCCAAGGCAGCCGCCAAGGGCCGCGCACCGCGAGGCGCCGACCCCAACACCATCGGCAACATTTTCTACGGCTCCAAGGGCTACCTGGTGATCAGCGGCTACACCACCTACAAGACGTTTCTGGGCAGGTCACAGGACCCGGGCCCCAGCAAGACGTCCAGCGGCAACCATCACGCCAACTTCTTCCAGGCCATGCGCAGCCGCAAGATCGAGGACCTGAACGGCGACGTCCAGGAAGGTTACGAGTCGGCTGTTAGCATGCACCTGGCCAACATCTCCTACCGCACGGGCCGGGCTATCAACTTCGACCCCAAGACGGAGAAGATCGTGGGCGACGCCGAGGCCGCCAAGCTGGGGACGCGCCAATACCGCGCCCCGTTCATCGTCCCGGAGAAAGTCTAAACCAGCGGCTGTAGGCTGTGGGCTGTAGGCTCGAAACCGATCACCTACAGCCTACGGCCTACAGCCCACAGCCTAGCGTTTTCGGGTGAGATTTTCGAACAGAAATAGCCCGCTTTCCCCGCCCACGGCAAAATCCAGGTCGCCGTCGCCATCGATGTCGGCCACGGCCACCTGCATTCCGCCGCCCGCTTTCGATCCCTGATCGACGGCGCGGCGGACCCACTCCACTTCCGTTCCACCGGCTGCCTTTCGGAATTCGTACCAGTAGACACCCAGCGGCTCGAACTCGCCCGGGTCTTTGCCGTTGTGCGCCATGTAGCGCTTGCCGGTGATGAAATCGGGGCGGCCGTCGCCGTTCAGATCTGCCATGGCGACGGCGTGCGCCTGTGACCAGCTCTTGTCGATCAGGCGCCTGGTCCATTGGTTACTCGGCCCCTGCTCCATCCAGAAGATCCCGTAGTCGTGGGCCAGTGAGGTCAGCAGGTCGCTGCGGCCATCGCCGTTGATGTCCAGGACATGGATGAAGCCGGCCTGGCCCAGGTCGAAATCCGGGCGCCACCTCCACTGGCCCTGGCGCGGGTCCGGGGGCGCTTCGAACCAGCCTTTGGGCGTAATGATGTCGGTGCGAGCGTCGCCGTTCACGTCGCCGGCCCCGATGCCGTGCCCAAAGCCTTTTTCGCTGACCACGTGCTTTACGAACTGGCCTTTGCTGATCTCGTACCAGGCCAGGGGGCCGGCGCCGCCGAATTGCGGCAGCAGCTCCCGCGCCTTGCCGTCGTTGTCCAGATCCACGAGGAAGGCGAATTCACAGGGGAAGCCGCTGTCGATGGCGTGCTCTTTCCACTCACCGCTTCCCTTCCCCGGATTCTCCCACCAAGCCAGCTTCTTGGCGAACCAGGTGGCGGTGACGATGTCAGTATGGCCGTCGCCATTAACGTCAATGGGCAGATCGCTGAAAGCATCGATGTAGTCCCAGATTTCCATTTTTGAGCACTTACTGATAACCTTTCGAAGTGCTCGGACGTCTTTATTCATGCGGGTTCCAACGTGATGAAGCCGCTCTGGAGACCGAAACCCAATGGGTGAGAAACAAAATCAGCCTTTTCAACTCTCCTTCAACGCCGCTTTGAAGGTTGAGTTCCAGGGATCGCGGGTCACCTCCGATGGTGGCCTGATTCTGGTGCGCGAGTTGGACGAACGGCTCGGGTTCGGGGAACTCATCGAAGAACATCTGACCGACTCTCGGCGTGGCAAGAACACACAGTTTCCCCTCTCCGATCTGTTTCGGCAATGCGTCTACAGCCGCCTGGCCGGCTACGAGGATGTCAACGACGCCGAGCGCGTTTCCCAAGATCCGACCTTCCGGCTGATCGGCTCCGAGAAGATCTGGGAGCGCGGGGCGGCGCTGACATCGCGGTTGCAGTCCTTTGAGGCCGAGATGCTCGCCGAAGAGGAGAACTTCGCCGGTTTGGCGCGGATCAACCGCGAGCTGATCGGCAGAGTGGAAGCCATCGATTCGCCCCAACGGGTGGTTCTGGACATGGACTCGACCGAGATTCCGCTCTACGGCCAGCAGGAGCAGGGCGCCTACAACGGGCATTTTGAATCGACCTGCTATCACCCGCTGCTGCTGTTCAACCGCGAAGGCGACTGTCTGGCGGCCAAGCTGCGGCCTGGGAACGTCCACAGCGCCGACGGCTGGGAAGAACTGCTGTTGCCGGAGATCGAGCGGCAGCAGAAGTAGGGCAAGGAGGTTGTGTTCCGCGCTGACGCCGCGTTTGCCAAACCGGAGATATACGAGGCGCTGGAAGAGCGGGGAGTGAAGTACGCGATCCGGCTGCCGGCGAATGACTGTCTGGAGCGGGACATTGCGGAGTTGCTGACGCGGCCCGTGGGGCGACCGAGCCACAAGCCAGTGGTGCGGTACAAGAGCTTCCTGTACCAGGCAGAGAGTTGGAAGAAGGCGCGGCGGGTGGTGGCCAAGGTGGGGTTCCACGCCGGGGAACTCTTCCCCCGCGTGGGGTTCATCGTGACCAGCCTGGAGACCGACAGCCGGGCGGTGGTGCGGTTCTACAACAAGCGGGGCACGGCGGAGCGTTGGATCAAGGAAGGCAAACAGGCGGTGAAGATGACGCGGCTGAGTTGCCATCGCTTCCGCTCCAACGAGGTGCGGCTGTGGCTGAGCGTGATCGCCTACAACCTGGGGAACCTGTGGCGCCGGCTGGTGATGCCGCAGAGGATCGGCCGCTGGTCGCTGACCAGCCTGCAACAGCGGCTGGTCAAGACGGGCGGCCGGTTGGTGAAGCACGCTCGGTACTTCTGGCTGTTGCTGGCGGAGGGGCATCTGACACGGCGGTTGTTCGGGGCCATCCTGCGGCGCATCGCATGGCTTCCGCTCCCGGCGGGATAGCCGGGGCCTCGGACAGGGGCCAACTGGGTGAACGACGCGACCGAGGGTGGACAGGTGTCTGAGAAGTGGCTTGCGGCAGGCGCGGTTTTCGGCACTCAAGGCCTCGGCAGGCAGCAGGATGGACCCATGCGGGCAATGCGGAAGCCCTCCGGCCCCGAAACCCGTAAAAAAACGTGCTGGGGGGGTTGACACGGGGGGGGTGGTGTATATGCGACTTGTCCGGGAGTCCAAAATGCAAAATGGGAATCCTGGGTAGATTGTTCACTGTGCGCTGCGCGTGATCTGGCCGCTGTTTGTCAACGCCGTCGATTATCATGCTGCCGCATTCTGGTACACTATCCCAGGGGTCGATATCGTTACAAGCGAGTCGCTTGGGGATTGTGGGACGAATTATGTCTCGTCTATTGTCTGCCGTCCTTGTATTGGCGCTGCTTTCCGCCGCGCTATTTGCTCAAACCACCAATGGCACCATCGTAGGCTCCGTGCGCGACGCGTCGAACCTCGCGGTGGTCAACGCCAAAGTGCGCCTCACCCATACCGCCACCGGCGCTGCCCGCGAGAGCAGTACCAACGAACGCGGTGACTTCACGTTTCCCAGTCTGGTACCCGGCGGGTACTGCCTTGCTGTCAGCGCGGCCGGCTTCAAAACAGTCGAGCGAAAAGGGATCAACCTTCTGGCCACCGAGACTCTGCCGCTCGGCACCATCACCCTGGAAATCGGCGCGGTCACCGAGAGTGTCACCGTCTCGGCGCAAGGCGCTATCGTCCAGACGGCCAGCAGCGAACGGTCCGGCACAATCGTCACGTCGCAGGTTGAGAACCTCGCCATTCGCGGTCGCAACGTGCCGTCCCTGGCCAAGTTGCTGCCCGGCGTCGTCATGACCGGTGAGAGCGACCAGGTGGATATCACCAACAACATCCGCGCCCTCGGCGGCCGCAGCACCATGAACAACATCCAGATCGACGGCATCCCCATGAACGACATCGGCAACAACAACGGCTACTCCGTCTACGTCAGCATGGATGCCGTGTCCGAGGTCAAGATCCTGCTTGGCAACTACGCCGCCGAGTACGGACGCCTCGCCGGCGCGAATGTCCAGGTGATTACCAAGTCGGGCACGCGCGACTTCCACGGCCTCGGCTCGTACTTCAAACGCCACGAGCAGTTCAACGCCGCCAGCTTCTTCAACAACCGCCTCGGGCTCCCCAAGCCCGTCTACCGCTACAACACCTGGAACTACAGCATCGGCGGTCCCGTCTACATTCCCGGCAAATTCAATCGCAACCGCGACAAGCTGTTCTTCTTCTGGTCGCAGGAATTCTGGCCCATCCGCACCAACGGCGCCGTCGGGCAGGTGACCGTGCCCACCGAGCTCGAGCGGGCCGGTGACTTTTCCCAATCGCTCGATCTGAACGGCAAGCTTATTTCGGTCAAGGATCCCATCACCGGGCTTGCCTTCCCTGGCAACAAGGTGCCGGCCAGCCGGATCGACCGCAGCGGGCAGGCGCTGCTCAAAGTATTCCCGCTGCCCAACTTCCTCGACACCACCATATCCGCCCGCCGCTACAACTACATTTTCCAGGAAACCAGGCCCAACCCTAAGCGCACCCAAACCCTGCATCTGGACTACAACTTCAACTCGAAGAACATCATCAACGGTAGTTACTCCTTCCGGAACGACGATCAGACCGCCGCCCTCGGACTCGGCACTTCCGGTTCCACCAACTGGCCGCAGATGGTGAAGACGTTCTACTCCAAGGCCGAGGTCTCCGCCGTCCGCTACACCAGTATCCTGGGCCCGTCGCTGGTCAACGAATTCACCTTCGGCCAAGCCACCCGGCCGCAAGGGGACCGCGCCACCGACGACCAAGTGAAGAAGAACCAGCGCGACGTGGTCGGCTTCACCGCCGGCCAGTTCCACCCCGAACACAACCCGCTCAACATCATCCCCAACGCCACCTACGGCGGAGTTTCCAATGCCGCCAACCTGTTCGTCGAGCAGCGCTTCCCCCACATCGCCGACCATACCAACTGGAATTTCACCGACAGTCTGGCCAGAACCTGGGGCCCCCACACCACCAAAATCGGTTTCTACGCCGATCGCGTTACCACCAACCGCAAGATCTACGGCATCTTCAACGGCTCGTTCGCCTTTGACCGCAACGTCAACAACCCGCTCGATACCGGCTATGCCTACACCAACGGGATTCTCGGCATCTTCAGCTCCTACACCGAATCCTCCGACGTCATCTTCCGTCGCTACCGCCTCGCCAACATCGAGTGGTTCGCCCAGGACAACTGGAAGGTCAGCCGCAAACTGACGCTCGACCTCGGCGTCCGCTTCTACTACATCCCGCCGATCGTCGACGCCGACAACCTGGTGTCCGGCTTCGACACGTCCTATTTCGACCCCGCCAAGCAGCCCCGGCTGATCACCCCCGCCCTGGTCGGCGGGAGGCGCGTCGGCATCAACCCCATTACCGGCGAGGTCTTCAACGCCGCTCTGATCGGCGCCATTGCGCCGGGCACCGGCGATCCCTCCAACGGCATGGTCACCCCAACGAGGGACAAGAACATTCCTCGCTCCCTGATGGACGGCAACGGCATTCACATCGCGCCGCGCGTCGGCTTCGCCTACGATCCGTTCGGAAAGGGGAAAACGGCGATCCGCACGGGCTTCGGTATGTTCTACAACCGCGAGACGCTGGAGTCCACCGCCAATCCCTTTGCCCAGCAGACGCCCATCGTCGACAACCCGGTCATCAACTTCTCCACGCTCCCCGACCTGCTCTCCCAGGCCGGCTTGCTGACTCCGCAGAACGTCTTCGGCATCCAGCGCAACGGCGTGGGCACGCCGACGGTGATGAACTTCAGTTTCAGCATTCAGCAGAACGTCGGCTTCGGCACCGTCGTCGACGTTGGCTACGTCGGCTCGCTCGCCCGGCATCTGCAGTGGCAGCGCAATCTCAACCCGGTTCCGATCGGAGCCAACTTCCTCAAGGAGAATGCCGACCCCACCAACCCGGCTGTGCCGCTGCAAGCGTCGTTTCTGCGCCCCATCACCGGCTACAACAATATCCTCATCACCGAATGGGCTGGTTCGTCCAACTACCATTCCCTGCAGGTCACCGCTAGCCGGCGTTTTGCCAGGAATCTGGAGTTCGGCCTTGCCTGGACGTGGTCGAAGGCCTTGTCCTTCAATGACGCCGACCGCAACGAAGTCGCCACGCTGGTCTCGCCGCGCGTATGGAACTACGGCCTCTCTGCCATCGACCGCACCCACGTGGTCAACATCAACTGGCTCTGGAGCCTGCCGAAATCGCCGTGGAAGAGCGCTCTCGCCAAGGCCGTCTCCAACGACTGGCAGATGTCCGGCATCGCCTCCTTCATCAGTGGCGCCCCGGTGGGTGTGGGCTACAGCACCACCACGGCGTACGATGTGACCGGCACCGCCAGCCTCGCCGCCCGCATCGACGTCACCGGCAATCCCGTGCTCCCCAAAGGCGACCGCACCTTCAGCCGCAACTTCGACACCAGCGTCTTTCGCCTGCCCGCCAAGGGCACCATCGGCACCGCGCAGAGCCCGCTGTTCCGAGGCCCGGGCGTGAACAACTTCGACCTGTCGTTCTTCAAGAGCTTCCCCATCGGGGAGCACATCCGCCTCCAGTATCGCTGCGAGATGTACAACGCGTTCAACCACACCCAATTCAGCGCGTTCGACGTCACCGCCCGCTTTGACCCGGCCACCGGCCAGCAGGTTAACGCTCGCTTCGGCGAATTCACCGCTGCTCGCGACCCGCGCATCATGCAGATGGCCCTGCGCCTCACTTTCTGACCGGGACTCAAGTCAGCGGCTGCGCCGATTCACGCCGCCGGAAAATCCAGTCTACATCGCCGATTCGGGCAACTACCGCATCCGCAAGGTCAACCCTTCCGGAATCATCAGCACCGTCGCGGGCAATGGCACGCAGGCGTTTTCGGGCGATGGCGGACCGGCCACCAGCGCCTCGCTTTACGACCCGGGCGACGTGGCCGTGGATGCTGCGGGCAACCTGTACATAGCCGATGAGTACAACAACCGCATCCGCAAGGTTGGCCCCTCCGGAGTCATCAGCACGGTGGCGGGCAGTGGAGCGTATAAGTTCGCGGGTGACGGCGGGCCGGCCACCAGCGCCTCGCTGCGCAACCCCTGCGCCGTTGCTTTGGACGCCGCCGGCAACCTTTACATCGCCGATTTCGAGAACAACCGCATCCGCGAGGTTGGCCCCTCCAGAGTCATCAGCACGGTGGCGGGCAATGGAGCGTATAAGTTCGCGGGTGACGGCGGGCCGGCCACCACCGCCTCGCTGAGCAACCCTTGCGGCGTTGCTTTGGACGCCGCCGGCAACCTCTACATCGCCGATCGGGGTAACGAGGGCATCCGTCGGGTCAACGCCGCCGGAATTATCAGGTAGTTGTTGGTGACCGGCAGGGTGCGGTATTTGTGCTGGACCCACTTGGGCGCTTCGTACCAGTTCTCGCCGGATACGATGTCCGCCTTCCCATCGCCGTTGATATCGGCGAAGGCGCAGGTTTCGCTGGCGCCCGGATCGATGGCGTGTTTCTCGAAGGGAATATCGCCGCGCTCGGCGGCCACGATCAGCAAGGAAGCGGCCACCAGGGCGACAAACGCGGTTGCGCGCATCAACATGCGCCGATTGTACACGAGCCGGTTCGCTGTTCAAGCGGGGAATGGGACGCGGATGCACGCAGACCGGATCGGAGGAGTTGCGCGCCTCATTCCCGTTCACCCGCGGCGTTGAACTGTCATACAATCGCGCGCATGTCCCGCAAGATCACATGCCTGATCGTTCTGCTGGCGGTGTTCGTGCCTGTAGCCGCCGCCCAACGCAAAGCTGATTTTTCGGCACTGGGGAAGGTGGCTCTTGAGGAACTGAAGGCGACCAATACACCTGGCGCCGTGGTTGCGATTGTTGAAGGCGACAAGGTGATTTTCGCCAAGGGCTTCGGGCTGGCCAACGTCGAGACCGGCGCGCCGGCCACGCCCGACATGCTGTTCCGGCTCGGCTCGACCACCAAGATGATGACTGCCGCCGCCCTGGTCAGCCTGGCTGAGGAGGGCCGGATCAAGCTGGATGAACCAGTGGGCAAGTACGTCAAAGGGCTCAGCCCCGGGCTTGCGCGCCTGACCGCCCACCAACTGCTTTCCCACACCGCCGGCCTGAAGGACGAGGCGCCGATGCAGGGTCCGCACGACGATTCCGCCCTGGGCGCGCGCGTGCGCGGCTGGACCGACGAGTTCATCATCTTCGAGCCGGGCCGGATTTTCTCCTATTCCAATCCCGGCTACACGCTCGCCGGCCTGCTGCTGGAAGAAGTGGGTGGCAAGCCGTACGCCGACATGATGGCCCAGCGCGTGTTTCAACCGCTGGGGATGAAGCGCACCACGCTGCGGCCGACCATGGCCATGACCTGGCCGCTGGCGCAGGGCCACGGGTCGCCCCCCGGACGGGCGCCCGAGATCATCCGGCCGGCAGCCGATTACGCAGGCGGCTGGCCGGCCGGCTCGGTCTTCACCAGCGTTGAGGAGTTTGCCCGGTTCGCCATCGCCTTCATGAACGGCGGGAGAATCGAGGGCCAGCAGGCCATCTCGCCCGCAGTGATCACCAGGCTGTCCGAGCCTTACGTTGAGACATACAGCGACGAGGGCGCGCGATACGGCTACGGTTTGATGGTCACCCGGCGCCGGGGCGTGCGGCTGCTGAGGCACGGCGGATCGCGCGCCGGCTATGGTTCGATGGTCATGATGGCTCCCGAGCAGCGCGTCGCCGTGATTATCCTTGGCAATCGCAGCGGCGCCAGCTTGCCCAAGACCGCGGAAACCGCCCTGGAACTGATGCTTCCGCTCCAGCCGGTGTCTCAGGAGAAGCCAAAACCGGTTCCCATGACGGCCACCGAAATGGCCGGCTATTGCGGCGTCTACGCCAATGCCGGCGACAGGGTCGAGATTTTCGCGCGGGACGGCAGGTTGTTCGCCAGGCGCGGCGACGGCGAGGTCGAAGTAAACAAGCTCGGCGATCGGCGGTTTGTAACCAGCCGGGGAGCGCGCCTGGCCCTTGTGCCGGGATCATCGGGCCGGGCCGAATACCTGATCCTGGGCGGCCGCGCCCGCCGTTTGGTCAAGCCGTAGGCAGTTTCGGTGGTCGTGCGGCAACTTCGCCGCGGCTTATCGTTTTAACCCAGGAATTTGACGCCGTAGGAATACAACTGCGTCCCGGTCTCGGCGACCGCCCGCACGATCATGCCGCGCGATTCGCTGATCTCGCTCTCCGGCTGGTTGGGCTGAAAGTGCATGTTCACCGATATCTTCTCGTGCAGCGCGTAGAGGCGGCTGCTGCGGAAACCGATTCCGCCGCGCGACACGTTGACCGGCTCCAACACTTCGGCGCTGCCGTCGGACTGGCGGCGAATACGGGCCCGGGTGCGCATCTGGATGCGGCGCGACCGCCGCCGCTCGGCCCCTTCCGCCGGGGCTTCGCCGCCTGCCGGGACCGCCAAAGGAGCCGCCGGGGGAGCGATTGGTGCGCTCGGCGCCGCACTGCCGTGGGCGGCAGCGGCGGCGGCCGGCGCCGTTTGCGAACGTTCCGGGGGCGTGGAAATCAGCGCGTAGGCTTCGATCTCCGTCGGCGTCAACTCCATCGCCACTTCCTCCCCTGCCATGAAGCGGCTGAGCCGGTCCAACCGACGCAGGTAGATTTGCTGCTTGAACTTCAGGCTCGGTTCACGGACCACCATGCCGTGCATCCGCACCAACTCGGCCTGCACCCGATCGCGCTGTTCCTGACGCGGCAGCCCACGCAAACTCTCGCCGAAGGCGACAAAATCGAACTGCTCCGGCCCCGCCATACACCCCCCGTCCTAAGAATCACCCTGAGGACCCGCGCGCATTCTACACCAAATCGGGCGCGGATGTATGCCTATGCACGCTGCAGGGGCTGTAGGCTGTAGGCTGTGGGCTATGGGCTACGAGGCGGCCGGCGGCCGGCTTTCTCACTGAGCGACCAGCATTCGCAGGTCGCGCACGTTATTGCCCGTCGGCCCGGTTACGATTTCATCGCCGAGCTCGGCGAAGAAGGTGTACGAATCGCTCTGGCGGAACGACTCGGCCGGGTCCAGGCCGAGGGCGTGGGCGCGGGCCAGCGTATCGCCGGCCGCCACCGCGCCGGCTGCGGGGCTGTTGCCGTCGATACCGTCGGTGCCCGCGCTCATGACGGCAATCGGCTGGCCCGCGATCTTCGTAGCGCAATAAAGCGCGAAGGCGGCGTTCCGCCCGCCGATGCCGGACCCGGTCACCGGACAGCTCAGCTCCCCGCCGCTGATCAGGCAAACTGTGCCGCCGGCCTGCCGGCGCAGGCCGCGCAGTGTCTCCAACAGGTGGTCGGCGGCGGGGGCCAGCGGCCAGTCATCGCAGCTTACGTCGATCTCAGTTTTCCAGCCTCGCCGCTCGGCCAAGCGCTTCAAAGCCTCCATGCCGTCCTGGTTGGAGAGCACCGCATAGTAGCGGCCGTTGGCGAAGCGGGGGTCGCCGGGTTTGGGAGTTTCCGGCAGGTCGCCGGAGCCCAAGCGGGCGGCGTAGGCTGCGGGCAGGCGCTCGATCATGCCATAACGCGCGGCGATGGCCCGGCACTCGGCCACCGACGATTCATCCGGCATGGTCGGGCCGCTGGCCACGGCCGAGGGCTTGTCGGCCGGCACATCGGAGACGTAGATGGTCGCCTGCCTGGCCGGCTGCGCGGCCAGCGCCAGCCGCCCGCCCTTGACCGCCGAAAAGTGCTTTCGCAGCGCGTTCATCTCGTAAATGGTGGCGCCGCAGGTCACCAGCACGCGGTTGAACGCAGCCAGGTCGTCGACGGAAATATCGTCGAACAACGGCCTGTCCAGCAGCGCCGAACCGCCGCCGGAGATCAGGAACAGGAACATGGTGTCGGGGGTGGCGCCGGCGGCCAGCCGCAGCGCCGCCTCCCCTGCTTCGACGGTGTGGGCGTTGGGGTATGGGTGCCCGCCGACGATGTACTGAAAGTTAAAAAGCGGCTGGCGGGGCGGGGCGCTCGGCACCACCAGCCCCCGGGCCCGCCCGGCGCCCAGGATTTCGTCGATGGCCGCCGCCATCTGGGTCGCCGCCTTCCCGAACGCAATCACGCGGATATCGCGGAGCTGATCGAGCGGGTACAGGTCGCCTGAAATCTCCAGGACCGTGCCCTTGGCCCAGATCCGCTCTTTCATGCGCGCCGGCAGGTCCAATTTCCATAGCGCCTGCATGAACATTTCTCGCAACGTTTCACGCATAATAGGCTGTGGGCTGTGGGCTGTAGGCTGTGGGCCACGGCCAGCCTCCACAGCCTACACCCTACAGCCATTTCTTATCCAGCACCTGCGGGTTGAGCAGGTTGGGCGGGATGCGCCCGGTCAACGCGGCAATGCAATTCTCCGCGGCCAGCATGGCCACGCGCCGGCGCGTGGCTACCGAGGCGCTGGCGATGTGCGGCGCCAGCACCACGTTGTCCAGGCGCATCAGCTCCGGGTGCACGCGGGGCTCGAATTCAAACACGTCCAGGCCGGCCGCGGCAATCCCGCCAGCCTTCAGGGCGTCCACCAGGGCCTGCTCATCCACCACCGGCCCGCGCGCGGTGTTCACCAGGATGGCCGTGCGCTTCATCATCGCCAGTTCCGCGGCTCCGATCAGATGGCGCGTCGAGGGCAATAGCGGCACATGCGGGCTGACGAAGTCGGATTCGCGCAACAGCGCCTCCTTGGAGACGTATTCCAGGCGCAATTCCCGCTCCACCTCGGCCGTCTGCCGGGTGGCCTCGTGATACAACAGCCGCATGTCGAAGCCGCGGCCGCGCCGGGCCATGGCCCGGCCCATGCGCCCCATGCCGAAGATCCCCAGCGTGGCATGATGGAGGTCCTGCCCCAGCAGCAGGTCGATCTGCCATTCGGTGAACCGGCCGCCCCGCACGAACCGGTCGGCTTCCGCCACGCGGCGGGCAGCAGCCAGCAACAGGGCGAAGGCAAAATCGGCCGTCGTATCGGTGAGCACCTCCGGCGTGTTCGTCAGCATCACGCCGCGGCGGGTGGCCGCGGCCAGGTCCATGTTGTCGTACCCCACCGCGACGTTCGAGGCCACCTTTTCAAGCATCCTACAGGGGAAGCGTCGTTGTCTTCGACAGGTGGCTGATTCTGCAACTCTTTTGGTACCCCGGTACTGGAATTCCGTTTCAAAACTTCCCCGGCGGCGGCTGGCTCATCCGCGCCGATGCGACGCTAGCTGATTGATAAGAAGCAACTAATCCTTCGGAACGCAAATTGCTTGGCTGAGTTAGAGGCCGCAGCGCCAGGAGCGGCCACGATCAAGGGCAGGCCGCGCGGCGCTCCGTGTGTTTTATGAGCCCAGCAAAAAGAGCGGCGACGCCCGTCACCAGCATCCTGCGCGGCCAGGGAATCCAGTTCGTGCGCATGCTGCAGGGCGCGCTTCGCCTGTTCGCACTCTATTCCTCAGAGCATCCTCAAGCCCAGTCGCTGGTGCGGCGCGCGCTGCAGGCGCTGCAAGCGGTGCTAAAGGAAACGGCCACGCTCTCCATCGGTTTCCAGTTCAATAACGTGCTGCTCAACAGCCTGCCGCTCAGCGATCCGTCGCTGTCGTTTCTGGCCGGCGAGTTGGCGAAGCGGCGTGTCGGCTTCATTTCATTCACAGCAGGCATCGACGAGGGCGAATTGTGCCGGGCCATCGCGGTGCTGGCCACCAGCCCGGAAACAATCGACAAGCAGGGCGGCCTGGGCCCCTTTTTGCGTAACAACCCGCTGGCCCATGCGCGCATCGTCGGCGTGCAGACGGCGGCCGACGAAGGCAGCCTGGCCGTGATCACCTCCGCGGAGGAGGCGGCAGCCATGACCAAGGTGCCCAGGTGGCTGCTGCAGGTGCTCCAACAGATGAAGCCGGAGCAAGGCGTGGCGGCCGGTCCCGAGCAATTGCAGGCCTTGGCCGCGGGTTTGGATCCGTCTCTGACGCCGCAACAGCGTGCCCTGGTGCCGCAAGTGCAGGAACTGCTGACCGAGATCGTGCGCAAGGCCGATCCCTCCGCCCTTTCCCAGTTGCTGCAGGGCTCGGCGGCGGGCGGCGGGGCCAACGGCGAGGAGCTGCTGAAATCCGCGCTGCTTCAGAACGCCGCGCTGGCGGCGTCCAAAGGCAATATCCAGCACGCCGAGCGCATGTTGCGCGGCCTGGCGGCCCAGGAACAGGACCCCCGCCGCTTGCTGGAGGCCTTCCCCGCGGGGTCATTGACCGAAAAAGCGCACCGGCGGCTGGCCGAGTATGCGGAATGGATGTCCTACCCTCCGGAGGCGCGCCTCGGCACATTGAAAACCCGCACCCAGGAATACTACTGGCTGATCGTTGAAATCGAGGATGCCGGCGCCGGAGGAAAAGCGGATCTGGCAGCCCAGTGGCTGCTGGCACTGTTCGCCGCCGAAGGACCGGCCGACGACGCCGATCGGCTCACGGTCCTTGGCCGTGCCCGGGATTCGCTGGCCCAGTTGTGCGGCGCCGGCCTGCCCGGCAACGCGCAGCAGTTGCAGGACGCGATCACGGCACGTCTCTGCCGGGAGACGTGTCTGCCGGTGGCCACGGCGCTGGTTGAGGCGCTCTCGGAGCTCATTGACGCGGCGGCGCAACGGCGGCAGTTGCCGCTGGCCACCGCCGGGGCCGCAGCCGTGGCACAACTGGCCGGGCGGCCATCGCCCGGCGGCCAGGCCGCCCGCCAACTCCAACCTCGTCTGTTCAAGCCCAACACGCTGGCGCAGTTGGTGGCGGCCTGGATCGACAAGGAGCAGGACGAGGCCAACCGCGGGATCGCCGGCCTGCTCAAGCGGGTGGGGGACCAGGCAGCGCGGGAACTGCTGGCGGTGTTCGAAAAGGAGCCACACGCCGCCCGGCGCCTGCGTATCGACCATCTGGTGCGGCGCTTGGGCAAGGCGGCGGCGCCCGCCTTGTTCGAGCGAATCTCCCATCCCCGCTGGTACATTGTCCGCGACGCCGTGCTGCTGCTGGGCGACCTGGGCGATCCCACGCTGCTGGAGCACCTCGATGGGCCCCTGGCGCACGAGGATGAGCGCGTCCAGAGAGAGGCCGTGCAGGCGGCCATCAAGACCCGCTCCCTGGCGCGCGGCGTGGTGCTGGCGCGTGCCCTTCCGTCGCTCAAGCCCAACTTGGTGGAAACCGTCCTCGACGATTTGTTGATGCTGAAAGAACCGAGCGCCGTTCCCTTCCTGGAGTGCTTGGTGCGCCAGCCTCAGGCCGGCCTTCGGCCCTACCTGTTAGAAAAAGCGCTGGGCGTCATGGGCGCCATCGAGACGCAGGAGGCGGTTGAGTGCCTGCTGGACTGCGCCGGCGAAACCACCCTGGCGCTGCCGCTGCGCAAGGCAGCCCTGAGCGCCGTGGCCCGCGTGGACACCACCAGCGGCCACCGGGCACTGGAGTATTTCGCCCGCACCTGCGCCGATGCCGAATTGGCCCAGGTGGCTGAGCACCTGCGCCCCGTCTGGCATTACCTCTAGCCCAGGGTCCAAAGTCCAAGGTCCAAAGGCAGCCCTGGCCTTCGCCCGCGCCGCCCGGGGAGATTCCCTGAACTTCAGCCGTGCGCTTCAGACTTTGGACCTTGGACTTTGGACCTTGGACTTATTGCGGCGGGCTGGAGCAGAGTTCGGCGAGGCTGTTGGAGCGAATGGGCGCGTCCGGCAGCAGGCCGAGTGACGTCAGGGCGGGCTCGGGCACCACTTCAAACCGGTATTTGTCAAAGGCCACCGTGATCTGCGCTTTCCCTACGATGCGGGTGCGGACTTCGGAGGCAATCCGTGAAACAACCGCGAGGCCGTTCGTAGCCAGGTAATCGCGCGTGAAGCTGATCTCCTTCACCCACAGCGACGGCAACTTCGCCAGCTTCCCGGCTTCGCGCACCGGCTGCCGAGTCAGGCTGTCGATCCAGATCTGGCCCTGGAACAGGCCCGGGCGCTTCTTGCGCGGCTTCACCTGAAACAACAGCAGCTCGCGGCCCGCCTCCCGCACGCGGCCTTTCAGCTTGAATTCGTAATTGGCGGGAGTGATCTGGGTGGCCAGTTTTTCTTCGGGGCGCTGCGCCTCCAGTTCGGCCGCCAGGTAGCGGGCGATCACCCTGGTCTTCACCAGCCCGTCGCCCTCAAACTCCATTTGCTCGTATTGGAAGCGGCTGCCGTCAAACTGGCGTTTTATGGCGTGAAACTGGCCTTGCTTGCCCAGAGCCGGAATTATGGCGTTGATCGAGACATCAACAGTGTAAGGGACGTTGTCCTGAAGAGAGCGCGACTGGATGTATTGCCAGATGTCCTCGTCCGCGTCGGGAGCGGCGAAGGCCGGCCCACACGTCAGTATCAGCGCGGCAAACATTCCGAGCAGCCAGTTCCTCATTCAACCAACCAGTGAAAAGGCCCGAGGTCCAGTTCCTTCGGTGCGAGGTGCGGGTCATGCCCGGCTGCCGTTGTCCGGCTTTTATCCTCTTCACCCGAAGCGTCTTTTATACCACAGGTGCCAACCGAAATTCACCGAAAAGCGCGTTAGCCCTCCCCGCAAATCACCTTGTGCAATCGGACGCCCGCCGCTCGAATTGCGGATTTCGGATTGCGGATTTCGAACCGCTGATCTAAATCCGCAATCCGCAATCCGAAATCCCTACAGTCGTTCCAGGAAAAGGAAATACGAGGAGGTCCACAGGTGGGTGGGGATGGAGCCGGGGGCGGCCGACGTCAAAATGATCTTGAACGAACCGGTATCGCCGATCGCCGCCAGGAAATCCTGCTGGGAGGGGCGCGCCTCGACCGTCGCCAGGTAGCGCAGGATGTCGAAGACCACCTCGCCGGCCGGCGCCGACGGCGTTCGGAAATCATCGGAAAGAAACTCGAGCTGGGAATCGATCTGGTAGAAATGCCAGGCCAGCGCGGCGCAGAACTCCACGGCCCGCTCGAACCGCTCGGCGGCTTTGGGGGCCTCGGCCGCGGCAGCCGGCATGGCGCGGTCGAACACAAGCTGCACCCGGCGCTCGTCCTCGCGCGTGAATTCCCGGACCATCAGCAGCCCGGTGTGGGCCGACGCTTTCCAATCCACGAACCGGGCGCCGTCGCCGGGCTGGTAGTCTCGGATGGTATACAGGTCGTGCCCGCGCCCGCGCAGGTAGCTTTCCAATTCTCCGCTGAGCAGCGGCAGCACCTCGTAAAACTCCTCGGTCGGCTCCACGGCCGGGTACACCAACAGCTCCCGGCGGGCCGGCACCTTCAGCACCTTCTCCAGAAAGCCGAAGGGGAAGCGGGTGCTGATGCCGAAATGGTCCTGGTGGTAGTTTCCCCGGCGCGGGAAGCGCACTTCCACCGACTGGGTGACGGTGCTGCCCGACCGCACATAGGGAAAATAGACCCCCGGTCCCAGGATGTTGTCGCGCGGATGGCCGTCGCTGCCGGAGCGGCCGCGCTTGCCCCATCCCCGCTCGTCGCCCACCACCGCGATTGAAAAGGAAGGCGCCACCCTCTTGCGGTTCTTCAGGCGGACGCGGGCCAGAACGGGCTGGCGGGCAAACACGTGGTCCGGCAGCAGCACGTCCAGTTCCACCCCCTCCAGCACCATCCGCGACACCACCCCGGACACCAGGATGCCGGCCAGCATGGTGGCCACGATGAGGAACAGCATGTTGTTGCCGGTGTTCAGTGCCGCAATCGCCAGCACGAACACGCTGGCGATGAATACCATGCCTTCCCGCGTCAGGTGATAATCGATGCTGGCGCGCAGCCAGCCCAGGCTGGTGCGCCGCGCCAGGTAGGGGACCGCGGTCACGGCCACAAAGAAGGCCAGCCCCAGCGCCAACGAGCCCGCCACCGCCGTGCCCAACACGTTGCCTTCGTGCGCCAGGATGTCGGAGTAGACGGCGAGCAGAAAGGCGACGCTCAGCGCCAGCATGGCGCCGCCGAATCTTTTCCAGGCAGGAACGTCGACGGTCATTCAGGTGCCAGGTGCCAAGTATCAGGTGCCGCCCCGACCCGCATCCGATTGTCGCATAGAGCAGTTGCCAGTGGCCAGTTATCCGCCACGAACCACCGATTTCGACGCCGCAGCCTGGCCGAACATGGTCTAATATGGAAACGAGGTGACTCGATGCCAGACGGGCAGTTAAGGGCCTTCAAGGACTATCGCTGGATCGTGGCCGACCCCGAGCTGCTAGGCGGGAAGCTGGCCATACGGGGGACGAGGTTCTCGGTGTCGTTTATCCTTTCGTGTCTGGCTGAAGGCATGACCGTCAAGGAGATCGAGGAAACCTACGGCTCGTTTCCCGGTGAAGCCCTTCCCGAGATCATGAAGGTCGCTTCGGAAGTGCTCGACGCTCCGCATGTGGCTGCTTGATGTGAACGTGCCGAAGAAGCTCGTCGCCATCCTGCGCGAATTCGGGATCGAAGCCCGGACGGCGGAATGGCAGGGATGGAATGATCTGACCAACGGACAACTGGTTGAGGCCGCCGCCAAGGCCGGCTTGAGTTGCGTTCTCACGCGGGACAGGCTTTTCAGTGAGTCAGCCGCGCGAACTCTTCGTCGCCATTCTCAGTTCTGCGTCATTCTGATCACTATCCCGCAGCTTCATGTCGCGCAGTTCCTGGAACAGTTCGGGCTTGGCTGGGATCAGAACCCCATCTGCCCCGTCCCGGGAACGGTGCTGCGCTGGCCCTCCAACTAGCCCTGCTCCGGCGCGGCGGCTTGTCGCCGGGCGGCGCGGGCGGCAAGGAGTAACGCATGGCAGACGCAGGAACAAACTATCCCTACGCGACGCACCTCAATGTGTACTATGGTCCGCTGGAGGTGGTGGACGTGCCTGCCCTCATCGCCGCCTGCACCGACCGCTGGTACAACCAGACGCTCTGCCGGGTCAACGACTCGGTGGTTCGGCTCGGCGTCCTGCAGGGTGAGTACCACTGGCACAAGCACGACGACCAGGACGAGTTCTTCTACGCGGTGGAGGGCCGGTTCCTCATCGACCTGGAGGGCCGCACCGTGGAACTGGGGCCGCGACAGGGCTTCGTGGTGCCCAAGAAGGTCGTTCACCGCACGCGGGCGCCGGAGCGAGCCGTAGTCCTGATGGTGGAGGGCGCGGGCATTGTGCCCACCGGCGACGCCTGACCCAACTCGCCGCTTTTGCGAAGGATTCGCCCGACATTCATCGCGCACAAACCCGAAGGGTATTCATTTGCCACGGTCGGCGCCACGAACCGAGGCGCTTCACTTCGACTGAAACAGTAGCGGGGCGAAGGCCGCCAGGTTTCGGCGCCAGACCATCCAGGTATGTGCGCCGGGCGTCTCGATGGCGGCATGCTCTACCCTTTTGGATTTGAGCCATTCACGGAACCTGCGGTTGGCGTCGATCAGGCGGTCGTCGACGCCGCACGCGATCCACAGCAGGCGCAATTGCTTGTTGGCTTTCTCGTCGAGCGCGGGGAAGGCCGCGGCGAAATCTTCGCCCATGCCGCCGGAGCTGAAGGCGCCGATCCAGGCGAAATAGTCCAGCGAGTTCAGGCCGGTGTACAGCGATTCCGCGCCTCCCATGGACAGCCCGGCAATGGCGTGGGAATTGCGGTCTTTGGAGACCCGGTAGGCGCTCTCGATCTGCGGGATCACCTCGGCCAGCAGCGCCTCGCGGAACTTCTGCATGTTCCGATCGCGGAGGTTCGAGTCGCGCAGCCCCGTCGTCTGCCGGGACACGATCTCCGGCGCCCCGTAGCCCAGCGGCATGACTACAAGCATGGGCTTGGCCTTGCCTTGCGCAATCAAGTTGTCGAGGATGACGTGCGCCCGCCCGACCGCAGTCCAGGCACTGGAGTCGTCGCTGTAGCCGTGCAGCAGGTAGAGCGCGGGGTAAGGCTGCTTGACGGCCGTGCTGTAAGCGGCCGGCGTGTAAACGTAGTAGTCCCGGTCGTCTCCCACGATGCGTGATTTGTAGAAGTGGCGGTGAATGGCGCCGCGCGGCACATCGCTGAGTTCCCAAGCGAGCGAGGCCGGGCCGGGCACGTGCACCATGCTTTGCTTGTTGAGCAGGTTCGGTTTCATCAGCGGGTTTGAGGGATCAATCAAGCTGACGCCGTCGGCCACGAACGAGTACCCATAGAAATCCGGCTCGATGGGGTCGATGGTGGCTGTCCACACCCCCTGCTCGTCCTTCGTCATCTCCACAGGTTTGGAACCCTCGCGCGACAGCATCACCTTGCCGGCGTTCGGGGCGCGGAAGCGGAAGATGACGCGATTGTCGGACTGTACTTCCGGCGAGATGATCGGTGCGGGCGGCTGCTGCGGCTTGGCCTGCGGAGCCTGCGCCACGCCAGGCGCGGCGGCCACACTCAACAGCAAAAGCGGGAGGAGAAAAATCAGTGCGCGTTTCATGACTGTCCCTTTCGCAAGTGAGCTACGAATCAATCCAGGTCGGCCGGGAACCGCGCTGAGCATACCACGAGGCCGGGCGGTTCAGGTAGGAGTGCCCGAGGAGCAGTGTCAGAACGGAGTTTCGAAACCGGGAAGTGGTGGGCGATGCAGGGCTCGAACCTGTGACCTCGTGCGTGTGAAGCACGCGCTCTGACCCGCGGCTCTGTTGCGGCGCTTTTGGGCTGCGGCTATGCCACGCTGTGGTCCTACGTGGTCAAAGCAACCCGAGCAAGTCGGTGTCGCTCATAACTGCTATGTTGCGCGCGCGAAGGAACTCAACCACCCGGGGATCGTAGAAATGGCGGTCCAGCGTGCACAGTACG